>ENA-UOUE01000025-UOUE01000025.1-compost-metagenome-genome-assembly--contig:-NODE-25-length-97152-cov-11.649209_pt1 | contig 97152 bp, 47 predicted proteins | sample MGYA00238146_ERZ747223 | MGnify/ENA primary metagenome ERZ747223 (study PRJEB28781, sample SAMN06268865) | compost metagenome | isolation source: single cell | place: USA: California, Emeryville, Joint... | reverse complement strand
AATGATCCGAGACCTAATGGACGATCCTGAAGAGTACAAGAAAAAATTCGAGCTCCTTGAAGAAAAGGTAATCTATCGAATGAAACAAGCTTGGGTGAATTTCCCTATGATTTCATTTGTGAGATATTCAGATCAAGTCGTTGAAGGAGTTGGTGTAGGAACGATGATAGAAGCGACTGAAAACATCAGTGGTGGAATATTCAGTGGTTCAAAAGTCTTGATGGTTGATTACGACCGGAGTCACAGCATAAAAGGAGTCATTATCAACAAAACTGTGAATGTTCAAGGCTCGCGCATGAGAGTTGGAGGGCCTTGCGAAATGCACGTTAAAACGACTCTTCATAACATCCCAAATGTTCCCGGCGCGAAACAGGTTCTTGAGGGCGTATGGGTAGGAGGTGAAGTGGATTCTTATAGAGGAAATCCACAATACAAAATTAACGACTACTATGGGTATGCGGCGTGGTTTGACGGGCAATTAGACGGAGAATTAAGACATAACGACTGGAGTTGGCATAATAATGCGGCTGCTGATCAAATCTTCACAGATTACTAGCTTATTATAAGGGAACTTTGGAGAAATTTGTTGTAATTCCAGCTACTTCAATCAGATCTTGTTGTGATTGATTGTATATATCCTTATGTAAAGAAGAGTTCGAGTTTAGTCTTCCTTCGAAAGTAGCGAGAAAGAGATTATAACAGATTTGAGGTTTGACGACGAATTGTGTAACCGCGTTAAGTTATGACACTCGTGAGGTTATGGGATCTTTACTCATTGAGAATAAGTGCTCTTAGGTTTTGATCACGCCTGATTTTAGGCAAACTATGCATAGATTCGTTTGAAGAAAGCAAAATCAAAAATTGTTCTAACAAAGCGAACGGAATAAAATAGTATTTATATTTATAGTTAGATATCTTGATCAAATGATTAACATGACACCTGACCAGAGCAGAATCGATGCTATCCTGAAAGAACTTGGCCCGAAGCTAACAAATGCGTTTACAGATTTCAAGTTTCTCACTCAAGTCGGTTGCTGCTTTGAATTTCAGGCTCAATCGATCCGTACTAAAGAAAAAATATCTATCAGAATTTTAGATCGGACGCCTAATTTTTGTACAAAGAATGAGGCTTTGGATACCGCAACCACGTTGTTTATTCAGGAATTATTGCATCGATGTACAAAATTTGGAAATAAATCGGGAATTCTTACTGAAAGTTTCGAATACTCTCAAAACAAAATCGCTGTGGCGATAAAAACCGACTCTAATGTAAAAGTAATGAATCAGAGTAAAGACGTGCCAATTTCAAGTGCAAATTTGGATAAAATGATCGAAGGCGTGATTAGTGACATCAAATTCTTGCGTTCAAACTTGGAACTTGAAAATTTCAAATTACATTCGAAAAACATATTTTATAACCTGAATGCTGATGCATTTTTCTTGAATGATTGGTGCAGTCAGGTTAGCAATAGCAATCCCAAAGTAGACTTGAAGCAGAGTTTTGTTAGATTAGAAGGAGTAGTGGCAGAAGATTTGCAAGAGTTAGGTTTGATGATACTTGAAATGTGGGGGATACAAAGGAAAGAATTAGATGAATTTATGAAAACAGATGAGGGAGGAAATCAGCGCAACGAATTGTCAAAAGGGTTACTAGAAGTTTTCGATAAAATCTATTTCAATTCAGAAATAAAAAGCCTGATTATAAATTCGCTACATAAGGCGATCAGAAGATCAGATGAGCAGTTTTCGAATAAGACCTTTGGATTGACAGCTTATGGTGAGATATAGTATTTTCATTTTCTAATTTATTACTACTCTAGAGTCGAGCCGGAATAAAGTTATCTGGTGTTCCTCAGGACGAAACATAATTAATATCTTCGATGTGACGTCAAATCAAGTCGAGAAATCATTTCAAGGACCATTCATTAATGGAAGTGAGCCATTAGATATGGGAATTTATGCTTGAAATGTATTTTATTAGATTCTTATACTTACGTCGAGCATGTTCCAAATACAAGTTATTTGCTCTCTGTCCATAATAATGACCCAAAAGAAGCTCTTTTCGAGGTTATCGATTTCAGTAGTAGCCCCGCAACAAGTCTATATCTATTCGGCAAGGTTCCAGGAGGTAATTTCCTTGTTTTATTGGATTCATATCATTACTGCTTTATTAAAACATTATAGTTATTGGGAGACAAGGTATCTCTGTAAATAAGCGGAGGGGGCTAGCTGCTCTTCTTTCAGTTCAAAATATCGCTGCTTACCATCTATTCGATTGCACTAATTTACAAATCATCAAAAAAGGTGCTTGGCACAATTCACATCGAAGTATTTGACGGTCATTCCTTAAGATAGTTAGAAAATTTTTTTCAAAGGCAAGATCGAATGTGTGGATATTGATCCTGCGGGTAGAAATATTGGACAAATAGATATGAGTGGTTGCTATGTAGTAAGCAATCTAGAGACAGGCAACTCACTTTTGGAACTTGGCCACAGTGACAGTAATAATACTAGCTCGGATCCTATTTAAATTGAAACAGATAATGGGTGGAATAAGTGTAAATGGAATCCATTAGAAACGATTCCATGTACAGCTGTATTGGATTCTGGAAGGAATTTAAATCTAATTGATAACGAAAAACAGAAGAAATTGCAGCTCTTTGCTGGCCTCTCTGGTAAAATCCTCATCGGTTTAAAGACAATTTTTTTATTTTTAGAGGTTTACTGGATTGATTGGAGAAATGATGGTAATCTCATTGCATTCTCGACAATGAAAAAAATTGGAATATTTGACGTTCGCTTGAATAAGACAATAAACTGGTTCGAGGATTTCAACAGCCGTAAGTTTATATTATTAAAATGTAAAAAATTATCGGCTAGACACAAATTGGGGCGTAAAATGGAGTCCTGACGGGAGACTGCTCTGCACAGCATCTGAAAGTAGTTGTGTTGTTGACTTTGATACTGGCAAGAAAATTTGCGAGCCAAAAATAAGTAAAGAATATCTATATTTTTTGGATCAGTCACTCATCACAATTTTAGAGGCGTGGTCAGCATGCTTTCTTCAAGATTAGAATGCTGTTGAACCAAATCTTGCAATTTTCGCAAGTTATATTTTATGGGATAAGTTCAATTTGAGACATGAATGAAAGAAAGATGAATGATAAACTCTGATCAGGAGAGTGGATATTCTGTCAAAAAAAAAAGAAAAAGTATCAACTCTTCGGAAAATTAAAGAATAAGGAATCTAGTTTTCAATCAATAATATGCACAAAATTTAGAACTCAGATTTATATTATTGGTATGTGCTTGAAACAGCAACAAAAATATCCTAGTTTCTTATCTTCTGCCTGGTTTATTGCCATTTGTATGAAGAAATTGAAAATAATTTTTGAGAATATCTTAATAGCCTTGTTTCTGGTTTATCTGCTCATTTTATCATAACTCCCTCCATTTTGTGTTTGAGATAGAGGAAATTGACTGATTAGGGCTCTATATTTGAGAAATGTAGCAGTTTAAAGATTTTGTAAATTACAAAAGAGATACCAGACGCTAACCTATAAAACTGCTTCCTTTTAGATCTAAAATTTGGCGAAAAAAAGGAGTTAAAACGAGAGAAATATGCTTCTTTTCTTCTGTCTAAACAAGTTGGCTGCTGTAATCTTATCTGCCTAGAAAATGTTTACGAATATTTATTAAACTTGCAACTGCAATATTAAGTTTGTATTCCTATGTTCTGATAGCGAAGGCTATTTCTTCAACACCCGTGATCAACAAGCATTCATGATCACATTTTCAAAAACAAAAAAAGAAAAGAAAAGAAAAGTCTGCCATGTCTTATCTTAACTTTGGTTTTCTGGATAGTTCTATTGTGGTAAAATATATATAAAGAATAAAGAATTTTTCTTTTTCAATTTTCATTTTTCAAAAAGAATTTCGCAAAGAGCTGAAAATGTTCCATATCCTTTCGAAAACAACAAGAATTTGTCATTAATTTACTGAGATTCTCCGAAAAATTCGATACCAGTACTACCATCAGCTTATCGATGAGAGGCCGCGCAATCATCGATAGAACAAACAGAATTATTGCACATTTTCGCGCAGACTACGCAATGCTGACAAAGTGTTTTAAATCATTTAAGCAGCCTCTCTATAGCCTATACGGACGAAGTTTTTGTGTTACCATTGAGCCGAAACATTATGAAATTGTCATCTCTGGTAAACATTCATACATCATTACATCAGGGTTAAATAAATTTTTTTATAGGTGGAGGGGTTATCGGAGCAGCGCTTGCGTTGAACCTGAGCAAAACAGGACATTTCAACACCATCGATAGAAAAATCCTGTTGCTCGACCAATCAGATAATCAAAAACTTTCGGACTATCATAAACACGCAAAAGGTATCGCTCCTGACCAACGCGTATATTCCGTCAACCCTTCATCGAAGGCGCTGCTTGAATCGCTTGGAGTATGGAAAGAACTAGAACCGAAGCGGATTGCTCCTATCGAACATCTGCAGATATGGGAATCAAGCGGTACTTCTTACATGCGCTGGAATGAAGATGCTAGTGAGCCTCTCGGATTTGTTGTCGAAGACAAGCACCTTCTCGCTGCTTTGCATAAATGTCTTGAGGCAGATGGAGTTGTGCAGCGAGAATTCTCAACCAAAATTACCAGGCTAAACACCAAAGACACTACTTATGCAAGCGGAACACTTAACGATGAGGTAAACTTTACGGCTCATCTCGTTGTTGGCTGTGATATGGATTCGTTTGTTCACAGAGCGATGAATATTCCTATCGAAGAAAAAGAAAGCGATTATTACAAAATTGCTTGCACTGTAAAAGCTGAGAACAAGAATGATCGCACGGTCTGGCAAAGATTTATGGAAGCTGGCCCAATCGCGATCCTTCCCTGCTGGGATGGCTATAGCTCAGCTATTTGGAGTTGTGATAAGGAACTTCATAAATACCTAATGGGACTTGAACCTGCAACGTTTATTGATGAGCTTAATCATAACTTGACGAAAAAATCAAAGCATGAAACAATAAACGTCTCGTTGGGAGGAGGTGAAAAGTTCGCTTCGCCACCAAAAATTCTCGAAGCAGTGAATGAGAGAATCTCATACCCAGTGACAAAACACCAGATGGAGAGATATATAGCTCACAGACTGGCATTGCTTGGAGAAGCAGCCCATTCTGTTCATCCTCTAGCGGGGCAATCGTTAAATCTAGGTCTGATGGACGTGGAGGTTCTAACACATGTACTCAATGAGCAGCTACATGAGAAGAAAGATATTGGCGAGGAGACTCATCTGAAGGAATATGAGACGAAAGCGAAGCTTTATAATTACCTTATGATGGGAGGTATTGAGTTGATTATGAAGGGATACGAGAATGAATTGCTTCCTTTCGTTCAAGCAAGGAATTTTGCTTTGAGCGCGCTCAACAATCTAGGATTTGCAAAGAAAGCTTTCAATGAGATCGCTAATGGGAAATTATACAGAGACATGATTGTGAATAGCAGTAATGAAGAGTTCTGGAAAGGAATGAAAGTCTTCCGAAACCTTATCAAAGATGATAAATTCCCTCAGATATTTGGCGGCGAGAGCAAATAGTTTTTATAATGGCTTTGAACTTTTACTACAAGAAATAATCATCAGAATTCTAATAATTATTGGTGTTTGTAACTATCTATAATTAATATTTGTGCCCATCAAATGAATTTCGATAATTTCAATATAATTACACCAATCTTGCAGACTAATTTACCTTGAGGACTTTAATATCAGCATTAAACGCTATGAATAACCTTTCTGCCATACATAAAGCCGAACACTTGGGAACTCCGCAGGTTAATAATTTTGAGAAAATCATATAATAGATAACAAAAGCAGAGTTTAAACCTCATAGAAAGATGTCAGATGAAGTAAGTTATTCGCTTGACAAAAATCGTACTTAATGGTGAATACTTAACAACCCAAGCCACAACAAATTTGTCAGGCATCATCATCATTTGAAGGAGTGTGATGTAAATATTTCGAATGATGGATCACACTTGCGCTTTTGCCACTCATTGAACTGTCTCCATAGGAGGAAGGCGCGATGGCTCTGCTTTGGGCGCGTCTAAATAATGCGGCACTAAGCTCACCTTCCGACGAATTAGAATGCACTGATGATGATAGAATGGCAGAATTTTGAGACTTTCTTCTCTTAAGACATCTTTTATCAGTTTTGCAAAACTTGCTCTTGTAACCGCTTATTACCGCGTGGGACAATCCGAATACAACAGCGTTAATGAACCCTTGCGCTTGTACAAATATTTCCAATAGTTTTGCAAAATCCTGGGATAAAATGGAAATTTGTCCCATCTGAATACAAAAATCATTTACGATTTTTGGCACCCAAAACACAACGAGGAGGAGAGGGTACAACAATATTTTGAACACATACCAATCTCGGTTTTCTTTGAGAAGTTTCATCATGCTAATCACAGAAGCGATGGAATAGTAAATGCATGCGATAGTAGCTCCCATATAAAAGAAGTCATTAAAGACCATAAAACTGACGTCGAACTCTCCTATAAACATCTCATGAAAGCAAAGACCTCTGACGTCATCGTATTGCACAAAGTTCGTGAATGCAGCACCGACTGTCGCTGGAATTGGTAAGGTCATTGAAAGTAATAAGTAGAGTTTGAATTTATTTCGTAACGCGTACTCGTCAAGCTCATCTATATACACCTTAAGTGCGTGACTGAAGCAAGCTGCCCAGCAAAAGGAGCAAACAACACCATAATGAGCAATTAGTATCATTGTAATGCATCTTCCTTCGTTGATGCCAGGCAAAACCGAGAGCAACAGAACAGGGACAGCAAAAATGGTATCTGCTATTGAAATCCATAATATCATCCGAGTAAGTGGTTGCTTGGAGAGTTTTAAATAATAGATTGTGAAAAAGATAAATGTGATTCCAATCATGCTGAGATAAACACCGAGACTGAACCATGAGTGCTCGCGGGTGGCGAATGGTATCGTTATTGTGCTCATTGCTATTTAGCTACTTTCTCGATAGTTTTTCTTTCAAGTTGCTACCTGATTCAAGACTTTGGCTGATCTTAATTGATAAAAAGCCCAACTAAAATCTCTGCAATGTGAAATGAAAATGAGTAAATTTTCAAGCTCATCTACAAATAAATTTACTGGAACGATACATAGAGAAAAAGAGAGATCATATTACTGAACTGAGTTGAGAAAAGCAAAATCTATGGGAATGGAATTAACTTAGTTCTACTCTAAGATAATTCCAATTTCCAATGAATATCGTCTCATTGGATTATAACAGTAAGGTTTTTTTGTGGAAAAAAAAAAATGAAGAGCTTTAATGACTTCAAAATGCTTGTATCAGTCTAAACATGTATCGATGTAAATATTACTGATGATGTAAATAAAGTCCATTTCGGAGATTTACTTCTTGAATAATATACAAGAGAAAATAAATATAAGTTAAGAAGAAGGATATGCTAGTGTTTTTAAGTTCAGATAATTTTGAGTGCTTGGTGGAAAGTTTTCTTCTCATATTCTTCAATGTTTGATTATGGCCCTTTTTAATGGAAATCTTTGTAGACCTATTTTGAAACCTGTATGAAAATCCCATCTGCCACCCTCATACTCTGATAGACACTCAGCACTCTCAGCGATACCAAAAGGTTAGTAGATATATATAGCATAGGAAGTAAAATATCGATTTCAGTTAGTAATTTCTCAATTTGCATTGTGCTTTGTAAAATCACTCCCTTCAGCAAATGGCCCGAAAAAGAAGCACTAGTAACCCGCAAGACTTAATTTTTCTTTGTCTTTTTCAATGACTCCTGTTTCAGGGAGATGTTAAAACTGATTCGATTTAAGGAATCAATTCATACGTGGAAAAATTTGTTTTCATAATCAGAATCGTCAATAAACTTTCCTGGGGTGGCTGTGCTCTCAAAAGTTGTTGAGGCTAAGATTTTCTTCACACTGAAGTCCCTATTGAGGCATAATATCTTCAAATTCCAATAATGCGTCCACACACACACATGGTTTGATCTCTGACCTCTGGGGATAAAGGCACCTGCCTTACCGATCTCATTGTTCACACATGCCAATTCTCGTTCCTCTTTCTCAAGTAGATGCATCCAACATGGAGAGGTCGCCTCTTTCGATTAATTCTCTAGTAATTTTTCAGTATGAAATTGATGGCTTATAACTAGTTTTTAAATCTTTTATAACAATACTCCATGACTAGATTTTAAATATTTATAGGCGCCTTTTGTATCAAAAAATTAAAGGTATTTACTTCCAAAAACTTGATTCAAATGGTAACCAAAAGCAACTCAAGATCATATAAAAAAATTGGAAACTATATATATGGATTGGACCAGCAGCCACTCGGGACAGGCTCCTTTGGGTCGGTCTTCAAAGGTTGCGAATTGAGCGATCGAAAGAAAGCCGTAGCCATCAAGATGATTAATAAAGAGACTTTTGAAAAGAAAAGGGATTTCTTCTTAAGGGAGGTGGAAGTCCTGAGCAGCATCAAAGGAGAGCATCTTCTGGAGCTCAAGTTTGCTGCCCAATCAACCACTGGAAACATATACATCATTACAAACTATTGCAATGGTGGAAATCTCGCAGATCTAATGGAATCCAACGGGGGAAAACTTGATTTAGAAACATCCCTGAGAATTCTCTCTGAGGTCGCTCAAGCTTTCTTAGAAATCGAAAGTCTCGATCTGAGAGATATTGATGGAAAGAAGAAAACAGTCATCCATCGTGATATCAAACCTGAAAACATTCTTTTCCAAGATGGAAGAGCTATTCTAGCAGATTATGGGTTCGCAAAATTTGTTTATGAAGAGACAAAAGAGAATTCGATGGTTCATACGAAACTCGGAACGCCATACTACATGTCTCCACAGCAGTTAAAGCTGCTCCCCTACTCCTATAAGTGTGATGTGTGGGCAATGGGAGTTGTAACTTACCAAATGATCTTTGGCAATCGTCCATGGGATGGCTCAACTCTTTATCAACTGGTGTGCAATATAGAAACCAAGCGGATTAGTTTCCCAGAAACGATCCCTGAACCGGTTCAAGATCTTTTAAAAAGTATGCTGCACTTAGAAGAATCAAATCGTTCAGACTGGAAGGACATACTAAAGCACGAAGCTTTGAAGGGATTTAAAGACAAATTAGATGAAAAACGAGATGATTAATTAATACCATATGACGCTCTGTGATGTGACTTGGCACAACAAGCATCCTAAGAACACAAAATAGATATTATCTGTTCTCTAAAATTCTCGTATGAATTGTTTTTTCAATTAAGACTTTCCCCTTGTTCAAGCTAGTTGAGACACACCCTATCTTGCCTCGAGTTGTCTACATAAGATATTGGGAAAAAAATTAAATCTATCAATCGATATATAAAAAGCTCTTTGATTTTTATTGATTACAACAAGATTTGAAGAAGAAAAATTAGCTACCTACTCAAAAATCTAAACTCCGAGCTTTAAGAAATTGAAGGCTTTCAAGAGCATCACAGCTAATTAACATCAAAATCATTTCATTAATTCAAGTACGCTTATCAGTTGTGCTTGGGCTATCATGAGCTCTGAAAGTTTCACATGTAGTCTCTAAATACTTTATAAAACAAAATGAACACCTAATGAACAAAAAGCAGATATCCTCTCTAAACACTAAGAGATTACCAAAAGAAGAAAATGATGATGTTCAAAAGTGGCTCTTCTGACTGAAGAAATTTAAAGTTAATCTAAACAAATAGGATCAGAAAATATCCCTTTTTTATGTTTCACATTATTGACATTCAAGAAAATGTCTCCTTCTGTTTTCTTGCCACTCAGATCTAAAGAAGTCCCTGGGCTTTCATGTGATCTCACTTCGGTTGTAGTCATAGAAATATCTCTCACGACCTCAGATTCGTATTTTTTCTTTTTAAGTTTCTCTTTCTCGTCACGATTTAACTGTATCGGCTCCTTGCTCTTAGAGATAGTTTTCCTCAATATTTGCTCGGAATCAGACTTTTTCTCCTTTGATTTTTTCGTTTTAAAGTAACGCTGAAAGAGTTTTACAAGCTTTTTCTTTGTAGTTAGAGAATGATTTTTGTTTTGTTTCATGGCCATTGCGTTGCTGGCAGCAAAGTCATCAAACTTCAGGAGAATACAGTCTTTGTCGCTATATTTGAGCAAATCATTCAGATTTTGCTCAGCCTCAGAAAAAATTAGTTCTAACTCGTTCTTTCCATTCAGTTGTTGCTGCATCACTAAATGATTTCCTTCTTTTCTGGGCATTTCTTCTTGAGTCTTGTTACTTGGACTCCCTTCCACTTCGATTGGCATTACTTCTAGGCGACGATCCAAAGCTTCTTTTTCTATTTCATACTGTAGATGTTCGGTATTCTGTATGTTCGAAAACTTATCTTGAGAAGGTCGCAAATCGTTTTTGCCTTTAGTATTATGATTTTCTTGAATAATTTCAACACCTGAAAGAATTTCGATGTCCATGACTGAGCTTGTGTCGCTCTTCAACTTTCCTTGTTTAGATGTTAGTTCTAAACCTATCTGTTGCTTGTCTTGTGCTTGTTGCTCACCTTGATGATTGGTATTTGCCAACAAATTGTCACAAACCATGCCTGATGTATCTTGCTGATTTGGGTTGACTTTAGTGACATATTCTGTCTCAGAGCGATTGTAATTTGTATATAAAATTTCCTCAGGTGTTGAGTGAGCCATATTGGATTTCAGTGGTTCCACCAAGCCTATTCTCTCATTCCTTTTGGATTCATTTAGATCTTCCTTTGAAATTTCACCTTCCGAGTCATCTAACACGATAGTAACAGTCTGCTCAGGTTTTTTGCTTGAAATTGTGCGATTTTCTGCGATTGGAACTCTTTCCTTTTTGTCTTTCAGTCTTTTTTGGAGCTCCTTCTCCTTTCCTGTGAATGTATACTCGCCATCACTAGTAAACGTTACTTCTGGGAATTCCGAATTCAGAACACCCAACTCCTCAGCTGTTTGCAATATCTCTTGGAAATACGTGTCGACGACAATATCGAATGCTTTTATCTTACAAATTGGACATTGCCATTTTCTTTGAGGATTTTTGTGCCAGACATTCACAAAATTTTCAAGGGAGAAACAGTTTGCGTGCTTACAATATTTCCCTTTTGCTGGAGTTTGGAGAGGTTGCATATCCAAAACACATGTTAGCGCATAACCAAGTTTGTCAATTTCTATTCCACTGTTTTTGAACTGATCAATAACTCTCTTTTTGCAATCCTCGATTTCTCGCTTATTATTCTGCTTTATTTTGGTTATTAACTCTTCAGGTTGGAGCTTTTTCACAACGAAAATTCCTATGAAGTAGGTTTCTGTGTCTGGAGATTTTTGACTGTGCTGACCTGGATAGTACTTGATGTAGAGGTTATTCATCCCCAAATTGACACATTGAGTAAAATATTTTTCATCTCTGCGTTTTTTAAGAGATGAGTTTGACGCTAAAGGCTTCAGCTCAAATTCTTTTCGACCATTTAAATGAAGCTCTCCTTGATAAGGCCACGTCGGCTCGATACTCTTTTCTTCTAATCTCATACAACGTATTTCCAGCCCGATGTTTTCATTAGTCAATATCATCTGGTACATATCTTTGGGTATAAAAACTTCGATACTGGTATTGTTTAGCTTGAGAGGGCATTTCAATACACTCAAGATCTCATGCAATGGATCAGAACGCTTCAATAAGCAATCAATACATTCGTAGATCTTTGCTTCTTCAATTCCATATTTTATTTTGGCGCAGGCTGTATGGACTTTTCTTCTACAACAACTGTTAATGCAAGTTAGAACCCCATCAGACTCGGATTGAATCTCAATGCCACAGAGACATGATTTCGAATCTAATGACTTGGCTTGGGTCACAAGAAGATTATTATTCGTTGATGGGATCATTCCAGGCTTCGAGTATGAGACAAAATTACCCATAGGAGGATAAAAGTCTTTTTGGACTGGTACAAACGTTGGTTGGTTGGCCGCAGAAGCAATGAAATTGTGAGTACGGGCAGCTATTTGAAACTGTAGGAAAATAGCGTGAAGGTGAGAGTTAGTAAGAACGTAATTTAGATCTTGGCTTGTTGATTGAGAGCTAAAAGGAAACCCATTGAGAGATTTGGTGATTATTTGATAGAGAGCTTTTGAAATGGCATCGATAATTTCATCTTTTTTTTTATTGTGATTGGCAATCTTCATAAACGTCGCAATTGTTTTGATTTCTGGAAGGTATAATTTCGACAACTCACCACGAGTGAGGCTGCCTATGAGTAAATCCATTTGCTTTTTTGACGTTTTAAATTGTATTTTAATTTAAGATTGCTTAATATGTTAAATAACCAATTTTTTTCAGCATCGGACTCAATTTTTGCAGATTCGCAACGTGAGTCAGTTTTTCAGTGAATGAGTGCTTGCTTGTCGGTTGAACGCACCAAATTGCGCGATGATCCGTGTTTTTTCAAGAGTTTTTGAGCCGCCTTTTCTAAAATAACAGCTCGATAAAAGCGGGAAAAGATATTACTTTCAAATTTCGAGCCTAAATTAGGATACTTAAACTAAGGTATCTTGCTCTTATTTAATCTGCGTATGAAGAACCTGTCTGTATCTTGACCTTTCTTGTGCAGAGCAAGGAAGCTGATAACCTTTGTAAGTGAGAACTCCTTAGTGGATGTCCAAGACCCATTGGTTCTAAAGGTTGCTGCTCGGCCAAAAATTTGTCTGATTTTGGTGGGATAGAGATTGCCGCTAAATTTAGGAGCCTAAAAAATAAGTAACTAACTAAATGTATGTAGGAGATTTGTAAAATTCAAACCTTGCTACTTAAATCTGAATATAGTGGTTCCAGTTCAACAGCACATCATCGCGTTCGAATGAGTGATAAGGACAACTGTGTAAGGGCTGAAATTTAATTTTGAAAATTTATGAGTGACATGAGCGAATATCTGTTCATAATTCCTACCTAGTATATACATCAGAAGCGTCGACGTTATTTGAAACTTTTTTTTTTGATCGAACAAAAAATCCAAAATTGAATATTTTCTTTGAAATTCGAAAACATTATTGAACTGGCTGAATTCATAAACCTCTGGAATACAAGAATTAAAACATTATGAAAAGTAGGTAAAAATATTCGCTATGAATGTAAACAACGCATGCTGCGAGTTCACTCATCTAACTGGAACGACAATAATATTGGGGTATGTTTATCTATTTTGAGTGCAGTCTCGCTTATTTGAGGTGTATGAAAATGTGTGTGACGTTCTTAGTATCTTATTCATTGCTCAACTTTTTGTTTGTTGGATATTTAATCTCCTCTTCCTACAGAAATTCTGATTTCAGTGGGAACCTGTATTGAGATATTTTGGATGCAACACTCCGAAACTGACTCATGACAACTACATCTCTCTCAGTTTCTGGATAATTTATTTGTCTAGTTTCGAGTTTTATTGTTCTATTGCTATTTTCTCCGATGATGAACCAAAATTTGTTCAATAGAAACAAATTTTCCTATGGGACAATTCATTAAAATGGTGTCTCACATTCGAAGACAGAGCTCTCCATTAGTGGCTCATAACAGCCGTCCGTACTCTGTAGCAGACGCCAGCTTGTTGGTATTCATTTACTGAACTTTGCTTTGAGAGTATTCTGACCACGGTTAGTTAGACTTCAGAAACTCCAGAAATAACGCGTCTAGAATCGAAATCTTGAGATTAAATCATTATCATTTAATTTCATGAGCGATTAAACTGATTTAGAACTCTGTGGAGTACCAAGGAAACTCAAATAAAAATTTCAAATTTTAGATGCTCGAAAACGGTAGTTGATCAGCACTTACTTAGCATGCTTAATCCTCAATAATTTAATTTAAAGGCTAGGATCAGACACCTGGTCAATTAGGAATGTTTTTAAGTAATATTGCTACCTAGCAACTAAGCATGATTCTCTTGACTTTGCTTCTCTGTTCGAATTTCATTTCCTTTATTAAATGTATTTTTTCGTTTAATCTAAGAAAAATCGAGATCCAAGCAAACTACCAAAAATTGCTTTTTTGGTGCCAATAGTATATTTATTTTCGGCAATCACGGAAAAGTTGGAAGTTGAGAGGCGTCTTTGACTACCTTTGCAAACCTTGTGACCTTTGGAATCTTGCCTTCATAGTAGTTTCTCAACAGAATTCAAGTCTGAAAGTATATACCCTCATTTAACAATAGTAAAATTAGTACTAAATGTCCTCCTCTCTTAACAGAGCCGGCACATTGCCTTGAGTTTGTATTCAAACAGCAAGAGATGCGCAATCATGTTTCTAGGCTATTATAAATTTATTCAAGATTGGAATAATGTTGCCAAGCATGATCACGGTTGAGAATAATAAACCGATTAGACTTTCTAATGAAATTTAATAATCATTCTCATGAATTAATCTCGAACTTATTGATGCTACCAGTGTTTTTTTAAATGCTGAAAAAATCTATTCGATCGATTCAGAGTTAACTCAAATAACTAAAGTTAGAATACGTCTGCGTATTTTTAGTTCGTATATTAGAATACCAAATGGAAAAATCTTACACTCCGACTCTGAAACTTTCTAAAAGCAATTCCCAAAAAAGACAGTCTCCCACTTTTAAAAAGAGGTCTTCCGAGAAGCAAGGTACCCTTGGTTCATTGGAGAGGAGTAGAGAAGCTCGCATTGAAACGGAAATCCGTTCTCAGGCAAAATTTGAGGAAACAAAACTTGTCTCGAAAAAGAGTCTGAATGACATTAGAGAAACCAGCTTGAATTTAAATATTGTCACTCATCCAGCTGTGACTACAAGGATGACATTAGACACCAAGCAGCAGTCGCATACAGAGGTGACTCTGACAGACGAGATGCTGGCCCAGCAAGCCACCTCAAAGACCAAACCTCCGGTTAGGAGACAGCAGCAACTAGAAGCTCTTAATACTCTTATTGGAATAAAAGACATAGAGCCCCGCTTGACAAATGAAATTGCTGGAAAGGCAGTGGAAGAGAAAAAACATAAGAGAAGAGGAAGGGATATATTGGTGATTGTTTGCTGCTTCCCTTGCTGGCTTTTGTGGTTTATTGCCAGCAAATGTATAAAAAGGAAAAAGAACGAAGAAGATGATGAGGAAACTCAGGAGGAGATGGTTTGTGTCTGCGGATGCACGATTTGCGCTTGTGCGGCAACAAGCTGTCTCCCTCAACTTTTTTCCTCTTAATGACAATGAGCAAAATGCCTGATATTTGAATGAAAATATCTATCTGACAGGCGATGATATCCAAAGTGTTTAATTCAAAAAACCTTTCTAATCACATCCGCCATCTTTCAGGTGGACTAATTATATGGTATCAAGCTTTGCTGTTATTCATAATTCACATATTCGAAAGAGTAGTGTTCATTCGCTTCATAATTTATAAAAAATTCAAGCCAAGCAATGATCAAAATTGAATTGAAAATATCTCAAAATAAACTTTAAAATCGATATTATTACATGTTTGAATTAAGAAAGAAACAATTTTTTCATTCTTTCTGAAATTCCACCTCCAGTATAAATTTTTTAATTCCTCGACCAAAATATCATTTATTTCTCTTCTCGTTTCTAGAGTTCAAATAAAACTGTTCGTAATTATTTCAGTTATGGCTGAACTTCAAAATTTGGACATCGAAATCGCATTTATAATTAGTCATGTTATATTTAACTAATCTGATAGCACATCTTCTACAATCTAATTTCGATCGAAAAGATAAAATTTCAGAATCTTCTTGATATCTAAGAACATTCATCGATGAAAATCTACCCGTCTCATCTTCAATTTTTCGCAGAACAAATCGAATCCCTCACCAGCTAAAGTATATATGCTCATTATTTTATTCATAGGTTCTTAAGAGTCGCAGAAACATAGATTTGATCTCATTGCTTATATGAAAGCTAGAATCGAAATGAATCTGAAATGTGTTATTTCTGATATGAACTGTTGAATTCAACTCCAATAATTCTAATAGTTTTTTTCTTGTTCTCAGAAAGCGGTATACTTGCTAAGGCTTTATGGTCAAGAATTTCTTTCCAGTCTGGACGGTCATCTTCCTTTTCAGCAAGCATGCTTTTCAGCAAATCTTGAACCTCTTGAGGAATTTCTTTGGGAAAGGTAAGAGCTTTCGATCTGATATTTGAGCGAATGAGAAATTTATTTTCACCACTCCAAGGACGAGTTCCAAAAATTAATTCGTATGTTACTATTCCCATAGACCATACATCGCATTTAAATGAATAGTCTTCACCAACAAGCAGCTGCGGAGACATGTAAGCGGGGGTTCCCAACTTCGTATGATCATCCCTTGCAGTTTTATTCGCTGCATTAATAAATTTTGCGTAACCAAAATCTGCTAACACAGCAACTCCTTCCCGAAGCAAAATATTTGCAGGTTTAATGTCCCTATGCATTATAGTTAACAAATTTCCATCTGATCCTATGAGCTTCAACGATTCCGTTTCATAGAACGCCATAGCGATCTGTTTAAGCACGACAAGTGCTTTCTCGACTGTAATTCCTTCTTTTAACATTATTCTTTCAAGATTACCATCTTTGCAATATTCGGTAACAATATATAAATTTCCATCAATATTGAGAGCTTCTTTGCATTCGAGGATGTTCCTACCTCTAATTTTTTTCAATATGTCTGCTTCTCGCTGTATAAATTCAAGCTCTGTCTTGTTGGCCTCCAAAGTGCTTTTCTTGATCAACTTTATTGCCACTAAGTTATTTGAATTAGCGGTTTCGAATCCTTTGAAAACCGTGCCACACATGCCACTACCGAGCGCTGGACAATTCGGATCGAATTGATACTTCCCAACATATACTGGTTCGGTCTTTTCTTTTTCAACCATGACAAAATATTTCTGATTCAAAATTTATTTGAGCTAGACTTGATCGAAATCCAAGATACTTTGGAGAGTTAAAGCTTAATAAAATCGGTTGATAGCTGTATTTCTTCTCCTCCTCTAAAATTTCCTCGAAACATTGGCGACAAAAAAACCCCTTAGAGCATATTCTTAACAAATAGAGGTGGTAGATTATTGGCTATTTTTTCAGATCGATTTAAAGTAAAATTTCTGTGAAGCTTATCTTCTTATTTTTCAAGGGAATAGATTGATTTCCTCTGGACTGAGCAATGCGAATCTCAACAATTTGTTATAAGAGTTGTGTTTAATTTTCTTAGTGCTTAGGATTAGCAGAAGATGTTATATAGTCATGAGCCAAAATGGATTTCATGCTTTCACCTTGGTTGCTGAGCCTTGATATCGTTTTATGCAATTTGCCTGGAGCAGAATTCTGCGAAATGGTTTCTTTGTAATATAGTTCCCTTTAGTAAATTCAAGCATGTGTTTCAGGAAAAAACAAAAACTAAATTACTTGGCGATTTTCGAGTATCTTGGAGGAGATTCGTCTTTTCCACGAGTAGCAGGAAGGTAATGTTTTTTGAGATTGAAAATATGGCTTTCATAGTGAGGAGTGTATTCCTGCAAAATCGGCGATATTAGATGAAAAAATGGGGAGAATGAAAAGATACCTCCCGAATTCGGCTTGGAGATTTGGGTTCGTCGCCAGTGACTATTGGATCTCGGGTAGCTTGAAGATTTATGTGTGTTGGAGACTTTAGTTGGCGCCTATATGACTCGTCGCTTGCCTTTGATGGCTGAGGTTCAATTTTTCTGTGGGAACATGAATGAGTGTTAGAAGTTGGTAGGGACAAAATAAAAAACCTTCTGCTAGGCTTGAACCCATGCTCGACAGGAGGATTGATTTGAGGGTTAAACATACCACGATTCTTAGATTTCATCTTAGAAGGAAAATTAAGCTACTACTTAAGGAGCAGCAAGGTTACCAGCTCGGTTTCACGTGAAGCAGACTCCATTGCAAGCAACATCTCTTGTCTTTTTTTATTTCTCTCCTATGAATGCCGAAAATAGAGTGAATCAGGTCTGACATAGGAGGATACTTGGATTTGTTTCTCTCTTGCCTCAACTGCCGCCAATAATTCTGTGGTGTCTCGTGCGCTAAAGCTGCCGCTTTTCAATTTGGAGCATATAAGCAAGAAAATTCAGAATGATGGTCTACTGTTTTTTTTGTGGTGCATCAATCCTCTTCATGATTTCTTTGTCAGCCTGGAGAGCTTGACTTGGCGTGTTTTTATTTGAGAATGGATAAAGTCTGGTGGTATTTCTGAGCGGATTATTTTGAGGGCTCATCTTGCTCAAGATTGAGCTTCTGTAAAAGTTGTCAGCAGTCTTTATCATTTGAAGAGGTTAATGAAAATATGCTGGTTCATGTTTACATTTGTTTTGCTCATAGTTAAATGGTCAGCTTCTTTGTATCTTGAAGGCCAGCTCGAATTGACTCAATAACCAAGCTCAAAGGATTTAATTTAATAAACCTTAGTTTGGCTCTTTTTTTTATTGATAAAATCGAAAAATCTCTTGAAAATAGATGTGGCAGTTAGATTGCGATAAGCGAAAAATAAAGTAGTAAACGAGTCGGGTTTTTTGATTAGAGGAGATGTGCAATTAAAACTCTCAGAATTTGATTCGACAATGTGTTTAGAGTTGTTTGTCTGCTTGACCGTTAATTATAATACCTTAAGACTGAGGTCTGAGATTTGAGTCATAGATCAAAGGCATTGATGGAAATAACGAGAAGCTGAGTTTGACATTGGTTCTAATCTTTAAATTTAAGAAAAATTTTGTTAGGAAATTAGAATTAACATCTTTTCTGCTATTCATAAGACAACTCTGATTGTGTCTTTCTGTTTTCGGAATACTGAAAATGAGAATAGGCTCTAATAGGATTACAATTGTCTTTTGACAGAATTAACTCCAGCAACTTAAATGATTCTCTCTTCTTTCTCCATGAATTGATTTTGTTTTGAAATTTTATTTTGACTTGCTGTTAACACCGTGCATCATGAACAGAGTCAACTCGGATAGCAGTAAATCTCCATTGTAAATCTCATTGAGAAAAAGAAAACTGAAATATTTCTTAGACAAGTAAGTATATCTTTTGATGGTATTTTCATTTGAAAACGTAGAAGACATGGAAACTTGATTACAAATATCGGGAAGAAATGGAATTTTTTAAAAAATAAGCTATTTGAATTGATTGTCAGATATGTCTCTGGAAATTTCGTTTTGTTGCTCTCCGCTTCGATGATTTTTCTGCAAATTCAAAGTTTTTCGGTATAATTTTACTAAAACCTTGCCTTTCTAACATGTATAAACTTTATTTTCATGGTACAAAGGAGCTTACTTTTAAAGAAATTTTATGAACTAACTTACTGCGAGTTTTTTTTGTGTTTATCGAAAAAAATTTACTACTCTTTTAAAGAAGACACTCTCTATCATTTCTATGGCGCTTTAATCTAAAGATATTTCAAAAGGAAGCTTGACTTCAAATTGAATATCGAAAGGACCAACCTTGCATTAGCGCCTACATTTATTTGAGAATAGTCATATAAAACAAGTGAATCTTCAGGCAAGGATATTCATTCGTGACCGTTTAAAGGCTCAACCTTAAACTATTCTCAAACAGTTAATCAGAATTAGAAATTAGATTTGGAAGCTTGTTTCGGCTAAGCAATTTCTCTTTCAATTTACAGAGATGAGGTCAACAATGAGGCGGTTGGTGACCTGAATAGAGCTGATTCAACTGTTTTGGTGTCAGGATTTTCATTGTTCTTCAAATTATAGAATTGGTCGACCACAAAATCATAACCTGCTGTTACTGACAAACACTTGACTTGCTGATAATTTCTGTTGTCCTGTATTCGTTTGAAGTACCCAAACACTCGAGAATTTTACAATAAGATGTCAGTTTTCAAGGGTAATCATGAGCTCCCTCTTATAGGTTTCTCCTATCTTCGTTGATTAGAGCGGATCGTGATGTTTTCTTTTAGAAGGCAGTTAATTTCCCACATTATTTTAGGCTGAAACCAATTCATGTTTACCAATCAGTAATCGTCTTTTCAGGCAAGTACTGATTTCTGTAAAATAATTAGTTTAGCGAATATAAAACCTCGAGCTTAATAATAATAACATTATATATTTGTTGTGACTGATTAATACCGAAAATGGCAAACTGTCCTGAAAAGATAGATACATTGAGTGAAAACTTAGACGAAGTTGACGATATCTCGTCCAGCGTTCCATCCGATTTCATCCCCGATGTTGAAAAATCCAGCTCAAGAAGGACAAAATACCGAGTGATAACACAAGAAAAAAGACTTGATTTGATCAATTTGATTGAAATCGATGGCCTCTCAATCTCAAAAGTAAAAAAGAATCTTGTTGCTTAAGAAGAACTAAAATTTTGACTTCGTAACTAGGCTGCAAAACGTCTCGGAATCAAATATTCAACAGCAAAAACTATCTATACAATCTATCAAAACGAAGGAAGGATAGAGTCGAAACTAAGAAGGGGCGTTGGGAAGAAAAAAAAGAGTTCAAAGATGATCCAAAAGGGGCAAAGCGGACCACACTTCACTGCTCTGCAAAATCAATTTGGATCTAAAGTACTTCCATTCAATTTTTTGCATTTACTAATTATCCAAATAGGTTGATTCTACGAAAATGATTTGCAGAATTCGTGATCTCACTCAGAACCATGAAAATGTAGTAGAACCTTCTTTGTCCAAGAGTATATTAATTCGAGAAAAGGCTGACCTAAATTAAACTGATTAGGAGTGAAAATTGAGGAACTAGATACGACAGAGAAAACTAGTAGCTCTCCCAGGGCATTCAAAAGTGAGGAGCCTCGAAAAGTATCCAAGGGGAAAATCACTGAGCAACAGCCCAAAATTCAAAACTACCTGCCTTTGCTTACATTTTTGGAGGTACTCCGTGAAAGAGAAGCGATTTTAGCATATCTCACCCGCCTTGCTTCGATGTGCCATCATACTCAGTTTGCACCGAACGGTGGTAGAGCTAAACTAGCTTATCCACGTCGTCATTCTAATGAAGGGTACAGCCACCATGAGCACTGCCCCTTGAAGCATTTTTCGATGCTTGAACAACTGACAAATCCGGTCTCAAGTTATGAGCCAAGCAGGCGAGTTGAGAGAATTTGTTTAAGCCGCAAATAGATATCGAATGATCCATGATTAAGTAATTCAACCGCATTACACAAGGGATGTTCATCCGTGGGAATGCGAAAAGATTCATTTTGATCAAAGCATTTTTCTTTATACCTTCATGCTTGCAAATAATTTTATATATTATTTATTGCTTAAGAAAAAGAGCATCTCTGTATAGAGCACAATGAAATTCAAGCAAAGATTTCGAACAATAATTTTGAATATAGATTTTAAGCGGTATAATTCTGTAGTCTCAGTTTAAGAAATTTTCATTAGTTGAGGGATTTTCTCACATACAATAGACTAAATTTCTTCTTTCTCAACTCATCAAATGTCCCTAGAGATTTCCATTTCATCTATAATTGTCGATTACATTGAATGTAAAAAGTTACAACTTATAACAATTAATTTTTTGAATTGAGATGATAGAACTTATCGTTTATTACTCCGCTTCTAAATTAAACTTAAGTAAACACCCATAATTAACTTCGAAACGCTGAATCCTTTCCTACTAAAGGTTTTTTTTTGGGAAGTAATAATTTAAAGGAAGGGACAAGGCAAATTTATGCTATTTTCATTTAGCTATCTGTACTGGAAGACTGTTCGGCTAACAACTTTATTCAATTTCTCCCAACTTTCTTCAGAGTTAATCTACAGTGTAGGAGAGTGTTACTATTCAAATCTTAATCGAATAGAAACCTCATAAGAGTTTTACATAAGCAAACTTTAATTAGAGATTTCCTAAAAGAGTACATTATTACGATTTATCCTTTTCCGATTTCAATATATTACAATCTTGTGAATTATTTCATGAGACTAAAGACGAAGTTCTCAAAATTGAGTCATCTGTGTACTGGATCCTTCGCTACCCTCGAAAGCTCGACAAAATATTTCAGCCTGGCAGTATATACTGATTAATCAGCGATCCTGACACAAACGCTGATTGAAGTTTGAAATAAGACGCCGATTTAAGTTGACTCATTTGACGATAAAGCCCTTATAAAGTGAACGGATTGGAAAAGACATCACAAATTCGATTGTGTAGTGTTGACCGCGCTCCGATGTAGAATCCAATTTGAAACTACCTACTTATAATATTGTAGATTCCAAATTTGGAAAATCATTGTTCTACTATTTAGTTGATAAATCCGATCAAAAGTAACATTTTAAGAACAGAATTTTTCGTCAGATTATTTTTAAGGAACTTGGGAAGCTTCCACTGTTTGAATTCTGGTTAAAATGCCCTTTTAGGTCTGTGTTGAGCTAAAGTGCATCTCCTAAGTGGGAGTACACATATTCCCAGATCACTCAACTTACCCTAAGATTTTGATTTGTTAAGCTTTTGGGCAAGGAAGCTATCGATCGAATGTATTATAAAAGTTGTGAGAATGTTTGATTTCTCGAGACCATGTTTAAGCGATTGAAGGTGGATGATTTCCAGGGAAGCCAGGTTCTTAATTAGGAATTCATTCACTTACTCGTTATCAAATTTAGCAATTTTTGATAGGAATACCGATCTCAGCACTTTAAAATTTGCTGAACTAAGATGAATCTCAGACCGGTCGGCCCGAAAAATATTCTTATATAAATTAATCTTGAATTCGAATTATGGAAGGCCAGCACCAGAATCTTTACCATCCTAAGCCTATCTTTTTCGCTTTACAACCCCAAATTATCTTATACCCTGACGGCAGAGGGCAAATCACAGGCACTGATTTGTCACAGGCCGTGATTTTGGACCTCGCGGGAAATTTGTTCCGTCAAGATCAAAATTTGCTAAACTTGCAGCAAATTTTCTCTAATCTCCAGGAAGCGCGTCCTAAAATCGAAGAACCAACAACCAGTTTCCTTTATGAGGTGAATAACCAGAATGCAAACCAAGCTGTAGATTTTCTGACTGATCCGAAGAAGAAAGTTTTACTGCGTAAAGTCATGAAAGAGATGAAAGTAAATTCTGTTCCCAAACCTGATAAAAAACCTGCGAAACCGAAGCAATCTTCCAAAAAAACGACCAAAGTCTCTTCAGTAGAGGCCGATCGAATTGCTAAGACGCTTTTGAATACATATCAGCAGGCTAGCAATGTTACTATTGATCAGAAAATTGACGCTATCCTTGCCAAGAAGAGTTCCCAACAGGAGATTCTGAGTTCTGGACCATTCCAAGAAGAGCTTCCACGAAAGAAGGTTAAAATCATTAAAAATGAGAAGACGCCAGAAGAAGAACTCATTGGCTTGAATGTGCAAAGAGAGCGTCTTTCCAGAGAGAAGAAGCTCCAGAGCCAAGAAAACGCTGAGAAGGAAGGACTCGGACAAATGGCGGAGACTCTGAGAAATGACAAGATAACAAAAGAAGAGGAAGAAGATAAAGGAAAAGAATTCCTGCTCAAGAGCTTAGATTCTCTTTTCAGAGTAAATTCCACAAATTCCCAACCCAAAAAACGCAACGAACTGTCTCAGTCTGGAAATACAAGAGAATTAGAGTCTTCTTTGCAAAGCCTCATTAAAGAAGAGGCTCGCAATGGAGAGAACTCCCATGCTGATCGCCTTTCCACTAAGATTGAAGAATAAAGCTATAATTTTTTGTCACATATAAGGGTGGGAAGGAGTTAATTTTGCTAGCCTCTCAGAAATTCCTTAGAGATATTTTTTTTTTTCCTCCCTAGTTTACTTTCCAATCTAGAGCTGAGGATCGAATACGTAGTTTATCTTTGCTATAGAATGATTTACTTAATTTTCTCTGGTGGTTAAATGACTTTAATGTATGAAAAAAAGGAAAAGGACCCTGATAAGAAATCTTAGATGATAGGTAGGGTGTTAACCCAATTGAAGGATTTCTCATCAACCTCACTCATTGGAAATCAATAATTACATTACTTTTTTTGGGCTGTTATTTGTTTGTTGAATTAAAATAGTTTCTGCTCCTTGTTTGTAACAAACTGAAACATAAAATATGATTGTCTCAAAGTTTATAATTAGTCACTATACTCTTTCAAAGCGAACGAGCTTTGTCGAATCAACATTTCTCCTCATTAGAAATTCACTTTGGACACCATTCCAAAAGCAATTTTTCTTCTAGATTCAATCTATTTCGCCAAATTTTCATAAACCTATCTTATCTGAGCCCTCTAGGAAAATGCACAGACTAACTTGGTTTGTCTTCACTTTTTAGCGAATTCTGAACAAGAATCTCCAATTTTCGCTTCATTTCAAATGCAAATTTGAACAAGAAAAGCAAATGACCGTACTTCTTCCCATTGCTGAAGGGTAAACTGACCACTCTCTATTTTTCCATAGATTACATTAGGTATCATTTTCAAAGACATTTTGTAAAATTAACATTAATTAGAAGCTTCTATTTTTTCAATAGTTCTAATTTTTTTACCTCAAAAATTCATCAGTACTTGGTTTGTTTAAAAAGGGCATTGAAAGGCAACTCAGCGAATAATATTGACTGAAAAGGGTTCTCTGTGAACTTCATTTCATTGGAAATTTGTATACTTCTGTGCCATTTCGAGACTGTCGGGCATTTAATCATTTGCTCGATGGATGAATGTTGTTCGTATCGAACTTACTCATGTAAAGTAAGTGGGAAATTGTTTAAAGAGGACTCATTCAACCCAAAAAGGAGCTCGCAATATTTTTCTGTGTTTTATTGAACATTTTCCCCCAATTTTTTCCCTCTAGTTTTTTGTTTGATAATATAATATCGAAATCTATTTTTCAACTTTATAAGGTTTTATAGCCTCAATAGTGGAATCGATTTTTGAAATCTGATTGCTTTAAGAGCAATCACTCTTTGATGATTAGCAATGCTTTAATCAAATTCATTAAGAAAAGCAATAATTTTAACTAGTCTTAAATCAATACTAAAGATTATGGGAACTCTGTCCAACTCATCCAGCAGCCAGAACGACCGGATATGAGGCTTTTTTTGCTTTGATGCTCATGGATCGACTCAGAAAGAATTTCAAAAACTCAATTATTTGGAATCATGGAGGTAATAAAATGATTAGGTCTAAAAACATACCGACATGAAATATGCAGAAGTGACAAAATCTATAGACTAATCCCTGAAGAAAATGATTTAGTTAAGAATAGATAATCTCCATGATAATACAGTATGATTAATCACTCAGATTTTAAGTAGTCTTGGAATGGTGATTAAAAGTGATGATGGTGGTGACCATGATGATGGTGATGATGACCATGGTGGTGATGATGGTGGTGATGATGATGCCCATGGTGATGATGATGTCCTCGGCGACGCCACTCGCTTTCGCTGCCAACACGAGCGACTGCTAGGGCCATGAACAAGCTCAGGATGAGGAAGAAAATGACAGTTAGTCTCATTTTAGAGGCAATAATGTAGACGAAGATAAATGTTATTATATTATATGAACAGTCGAAAGCTTGGCCATTTATAGTCCACCTATATTCGAGAAGTATTTCGTTTCAGTATTTCAAAATCGTAATAACTGAATTTTGAAGGCAAATCTCTCCGTAGGAGAGCTGACTTTCCAAACGTTTCTTGAAAAAGACTAAAAATGAATCTATTTCACTGGATGAAGGTGATCCAAAAAACTGAGTCTCGATGATTAATTTGAATTTTGCTGCCTTAAGCAATGAATTTTTAAAGTTGTTTCAGTAACGAATTTTCTTGCCAAGTAGATCATTGTTTTCAAGGCGAGAGTCTAACTCATAGGTTCATCTACGAAGTATTATTTTGTCTTAACGGCACATGGAATGAAGTGAATGAGAAATGCATCCTAGACCATTTTTTTTTTATCAGCAACTATCTTCAACCCATATATAGGTTAAACACTAACAAGGTTTTTTCAAAAATTGCCTCCTGAATTGAAGCACTCAGTAAGTAACCTACTGAATCATATCAAATCCACCTAAATAACCGTTTTAATCATATATTTTGAAATTAATGTAAGGGGTGATATTGTTGGCTACTGAATCGAACATATTCAATTCCAAAATTCCGACAAGTTTTAACAGAAACTGAACCTAATCATGAAAGTTCAATGATTATGAACGGCTCAATTCAAGTTAATTTTCTGACTATTCTAACACCGACAAATCAGTAAGGCAAATTCCAATAAACGAAAGCAATAAATACAGCAGAGGAGTTCATAGGTTTAAAGATTTCTAGTTGGACCCAATGACTTATGCCCAAACCCTGCTTTACTTCTACATTGTTGGGACTAAGCTGTTCATATGGATTATATTTATCTGCTGCATTATCTTATCAATGTTACTACTTTTTCTCAGGGAGAATATTATTAGCAATAGGCTAATTGACTCAAAATTCTCGCCTTGAAGATGCAAGAGCAAATTAGTAGTATTATTTTACGGGACATATTCACAGAAAACGTATATCGGTATGATTATCGATGCCAGCTCTTCAGGCCTTGTATAAATTAAAAATAAACACTAAGTTAAAATCAGGCCAACATTATCTAAAACTCGCCTTGAGGATCCTCCTCCAACTCTTCAGCTTCTTCAGTCTTCCAATGAGGAGCAGGAATTTCTACTTCTGAAAAAATTTTCTGTTCTCCTGTTTGACTATTGTTCTTATTTTCTTTTCGATTTCTGATTAATTCTTGAATAAAATTTCTCCTATTATAGCAGCGATGTTCTCCACTATGAGCTCTCAAAAATTCTTTCTTCGGTTCTCTCAAATTCGACCTTCTTGAAGTCAACCCATTGCGACTTGAGGGTAAATCTTGGCTTCGAGGCTGTGAGTCTTGTTGGTCCTCCTCCCTTCCTCTTTCTGTCGCATCTTCTTCGTCTTCATAATGATTCGAAGGTTTGTTTGACTGAGATAACTCATTCCCGTTTCTCATCACATTTTCAACGTATTTTTCACAAACTAAATTGCTCCACTCATAAAAGGATTTCTGGTTCTTCGTCTTATAATGTTTGGTCTTCGAGTTTTGATAACGCCAATAGAACCTTCTCTCTGCCCCCAGCATCCGAGTTTCTGTTGTAATGAGTAAAGCGTGTTCTGGTGTAATTGATCTTTTCACAGAAGATCTATCAGTAAGCGGTTGCCTAGGCAATCTATTCGTAGGCAGCCGTTGTTGTTCTTCAGGACAGTCTTCGCGTCTGAAAGTATGCGGTGTATGATTGTATAAATACCCGCCCACGTACTCCTCCATATTTTCATTTAAATCCCTCCTCCCAATGAAATGAGAGCGCGGTCTACTTAGCCTTAATTTTGTAATAAATGCTCGTTCTCTGGAAGAATTGCTTCCTATCTTAGTAGGGATCTCACGTGAGGTCAGTGGAGGCAATCGGTCTTCGGTGTGAAACTGAAGCAGCTCATTATATTGCTCATGATATCGTCTAAAAGTTAAATCGTCAAAGTTTTGATCATCGACATTTGTAGGTGATACTTCGTAAACTGAGACACCTTGAACTCCATATTCACCACTCATATCCTCTTCTTGATGAATTGGATCAGGTTTCGGAATTCCCAGATGAGGGTTATGTGACTTTTGTGTGAGCGCTTTTGAAAGAGGCCGATGATAAGTAGGCGGATTTGGCTTGTGATATTTTGAAAGTAGTGACAATTCCTGTGGTGTTTGGCTAATTTTGAATTCTTCTTCTGTCAAGTCCGACTTCAAACGAGGAGGAGGAGTGGGATTTCCTTTGATGCCAAACCTTTTGCGCTCTCTTTTTCGTATTGATTCGTGTTTTGCCTCATATGTCGAAGGCTTGAGCTGTCGGAGTGGGTTGGGGTTGTTCTGTCTCAAGAATCTGGTTAAAGCATCATCCTTTTTCATGGTAGATTGCAAAAAATTATGAAAAAAGGTTCAAGACGAAAAACAAAGTTAGTTAAAATAAATAGCTTTAAAGAAATTTGAGTTTCATAATCCGGAATTTACTGATCTTATTGTTCAAGCTCGAAACAAAAATTCTCTTCGTTTGCTTATAAAATATCTTCATTCACAAGCTTTGAATGCTTTTAGAACAATGTCAACATGATTTATAGTATCAAGAACAGATGTAAGCTGAATATCAGTTTGAAGTGACATGAAATGAAAAGAATTATATGGAATAATAGTTTAATAGTGATCACTATGATTAGTCATTTCAAAAAGTAGGAAAATAGTGATGCTGCTATGTAGCTTTGCACCTTTGCGATAGATACAAAGGTTTTAGACCTGCGAATTGCACCTCTCTCCTTCGATGAAATCTATTTAAATAGTCACATATTTTTCTCAGTAATCAGGTTCATCATAGTTTGCATCACTATCTGAGTATCGATCACCAAATACGTTAGGGACGTTCGAATTCAGATATAAATTTCTGCAGAGGCCCTTGCCTTTAACATGAACTGGACTCGTTTGAAAAATTTCTATGTGTTTTGGTCTGGAAGTAACCTCCAGATTTTTCGTAGAAATTTTTGTTAGGCAAAGAATGCTAGCTCTTTAATAATTGGAGCAGGATCTCGCCACAAACTTTCGCATCTAAAAGCATCTTTCTGGAGTTTGAGCCGCGTGAAAGAAAAAGAATCATCCAAATTGAGGATTGTTGTCACAGTAATTTGCATGCAATAAGAGCTATTGTCGGAGATTGTGTTTTGTGTAGATTCTTGATATCGTCGTGGTGGATTGGTGATAAATACCTATGCAAAGAACCCAGTACCCAGCATGCTGGCCATAGCAGCACAACGATGTCAACTCTTTTATAAAGGACGTTATGCTTCGAAGGGCTGAGGAAAAAGAAGGCTAACCACATTAGTTTAGCGGAATCTCCAAAAATCATGCAAAAATGGGTATGTTTCCATTAGACAACATCTGAATAACTCTGTGCCAGGAGGGCAACGATTCTTTAACGCAAACGAACTAAAACGAGTAGCCATGGGATCATATTGACATAAAATATGTGCGAAGCTAATTGATGGAGACCAGGCTTCAAGTAAGACGGAAGACTGATTGAGGTGTACTTTTGTTTCGCGAAGGAAATTCATTTGAGCGCTCAGAGCCAGCGTTGAGAATGAATTTGTTAAATGAAATTTGAATATTGTTCACTCAGTTAGCGAAATTAGGTTGTACACGGATTTTCTGTTGGAATGGAAGAATTTGAAAGAACTCGAATAGAATTTATTGGAATTTTTTATCAACGAATGATTATTAAGCTCTCGAAATTCTATGTAGAGGATTGCTATAAAGATCGTGAAAAGTAATGAAATATCGATCGACTTCATGCAAAACAGTAAGGGCTTTGGGTAACCTTACCTATTGAGGATCCAAAGTGGAGGTTTTGGAAAATTTTTGATTTCGTTTTTGACTTTTAGCTGAGAAAATTTTCGATTACTGTCTATCATATTTGCTGATGTTAAAAGAAACTCTGCTTGAAGTCGAAAGTTCTAATAGTGAGTTGTCGATTTGAAAAAAAACTCGAACAAAGTAATTGTGTCAAAAAGAAAGAGAAAATTCAATTCATTATTTATTATCGATTTCTCAGGCGTTGTATGATGAAGATCCTCCATCAGAAAAAGCAGAAAGACTCTCCAGGCTCGGAGCGTGGAAAAATTCACGGAAAATTGAGAAAACATTCTTTCATATTCAGGGCATAAAAAAGGTATTTTGCTCCTTCAAAATTAAAAAAAAATAAACAATAATAAAAATTCATAAACAGTAATAAAATTTAATAAAAGCTAAAGTCTTCTTTAATTAAGAATCAAATTTAAAATATTACTTTGTTTATAGAATCCTAATTTAAGTGGGTTATAAAAAAATTTGAACGGACGTATGAGCATAGTTCCTTCTGTTGTGAAGTATTTTCTTGGAGATAATGGCCATTTTGTGCTGTCCTACCGAGCATGAAGCTAATATTACTACAAATTCAGAAAGAATTTTGACTTTGTTAATTAAAACTCAGAAGTTGCCATTAATGGAAATCTTGTTGAGGCAAAAATCGTACCACATCAACATTGCAATCTGTTTGATAATGAGATTGAACATTGAGCGTGCACTACACGTTTTTACAATCGAGAATCGCGGAGGAATTTCTTAGAATCTCATTCAAATTTAGTAGAATTTCAACTGATTTACAATTAAGAGTCTTTTCCCACAGAGCCTTAGCTTGATAAATTTTGTTTTAGATAACATTTTTTGCACATATTTCGTTTTGGTAGTTTGGTGCGAGAAACTCTAAAGGTCTTGAGAGAGCATGGTATGTATCAGGTCTGGAGTGAGGCAAATCAATGAGCATTACCGGATTTTACAAAATTTCTTTAACCCGAATCCACTTTAAATAGCAGTTAAGCCCTTCATAACAGACAAGACTTCCTCTAAGTATCGGATATTAAGCGGGTTGGCCTGTGTAGGTACAATCTAATTCGGTTATAGCCTCGAAAAATTGCCTTTGCGCTTTAAAATTCTTCTCAGGGCAGATAACTAATTAAAACGCTATAAAGACCTTTAAAAATTAATGAAATTTATTCTAATCCATACCCTCTAATAATCTTCTCTTCTTTCAGACTAAAACACGATAGTCTCCTTCTATCCTTGGGAAAAGAGCATCAAAACTTTGCCTGACCTGGCAATTAAAGTGAATATTAACTACTTTGATGCGCATTGGTGGCTTGGGGAAATTATTCTTCCAATCTACACAAGTTCTGATAGCTTTCATAGTCCGAGGGAATTTTGTAGATTCTACAGCTCTCTGTGGCTGACTGTTGTGCCTTGCTATTTTTGAGTCTTATTGATCCATTTTGTTAAATCAACTTTTGGCTCGCGATTTAAAATCGCTATATATATACACTGTTCGAATTCATTAAAAATTTGAGGTTAATAATCTTTATTATTTTAAAGCTGAGTCCAGCTCCCTGATAACCTGGACTAGGAAGCATTTAATTTGAGCTCATTGTGAAAGCAATAATAAGCGTATTAAAATTCGGAAGTTAGGAAAATTTGGAAAATGGACTCAACGAGCTTTTCCATGGAGCACAAAGCCTCGAAAGCCTCAAAAGGGCTGGCCCATTCAATTCCTAAGTTCATTCGGAGATTTTTCGATCTCCTCGAGGTGAGATTAATTGGAAATAATAAAACTCTTATTCTCTCTACTCAGAATGGTGAATACAGCAATTTAGTTTCCTGGAATGACGACGGAACAGCTTTTATGATTAGAGACGCCACTCAATTCGCCAACACGGTCCTTCCGAAATACTTCAAGCACAACAAAATTTCTTCATTCATCCGCCAAGTAAATTTTTTTGCTGGATATTGACTCTAATTGATTGGCAGCTCAATATGTATGATTTTGCAAAACAGAGAAATCAGGGATTTGAACTCGTCTACTCTCATCCTTATTTCCAGCGGCAGAAAAGGTAATTTTGCTTTTATTCAAATTTTAATTCCCCTTTTTTTTTTAAATTAGGGATTTACTCTCAAAAGTCATCCGAAAAACGAACTCTTCTCACCCTTCACAGCATGAGCACTCTCTGGAAAAACTCAGTGAAGACTCTTCTTCTTCTAGATTACGTCAAATCAAGGCTCAGGTACAGAATTAACACTACGAACGAAAAATTAATTTTGATAGAATGAGGCATTAATTGCCAATGTATTACTTCTTCGGCAAACCACTGCTGAGATCAATAAGAGAATCTATGAAGCTCAGGTAAAACACAAGCAGTTGGTGTCTAGCTATCAAGAACGAGAGTAATTAACTTACACATTTCGCGAAGTCATTAATCACCAAAAATTAGAGCGTATATATCTATGATTAAAGAGAGTCTGCTCGTCAAAATTAGAGGAATTCATTCAATTTCCCGTCATCAAATCCCAAATAACATGGCCTACCAGTTCGAAAAACCCGAATCAGAGTACAGATCATTTGAAAAAATGGAATACCCATACAAACGACTACATAAAGATGAAAATCACATTGTTCCTCGCAGCAATGAAGCCTGTGATAACTTTATAGATTACTCTCAGTTTTCTTTGCCTGTTGAGGACCTCCTCAAAGCCAAATATGACGATTCATTTATAAGTTATGAAGTATGCCACACCTTCTTTGATATTTCAACCTAAATTAATTTACCTTGAGGAGGAAAAGCAAGAGAGGGACCCGTATCTGTCATCACCATTTTTTGGTGATATCCAAACAGATTATACTAAAGACTCTCTTTTCCTGGAAAGATGTGTTTCACAAGATTTCATTTTCCATTAGCATAAGATGGAATTTCCTCCGCATAGAATATGCGTGCTTTTGAAGAAATTCCTTTTTATTATAAAACGCCATTGGGCACCTGATTGGGATCAATAAAAAATTTACCATATTGTAATTGTATAGACAATTTTTTCCCTAAGTTGTTGTAAATTAAATATAAATTATGATGATTTCATATATTCGGTTAGCTGTTCTCTTTGATAACAATGACTAAACCATTTAAATGCTAATTCTTTTTTTTAATAAACATGGCCCTCTCGAATAAAATTGATAGAAAGTTAGAAAGTATAAACTTCTGATCAGAGGCTTTTGTAAAATTGGCTAGGACAGCTCATTGAAACTTTAAAGCTGTAGGATTAACCACGCTATGAATCTTCCTGAGGGAGACAAATTCTCTTCGCCGTTACTTTGAAAAGGCCTGCTCTTTGGAGTCGACGCAATTGACCAAGTTCCCTTATTCTATCAAGTCTGTCTTCATACTGAGTGCCGTTTCTTTTCGATTTCTTAGGAAGGATACGCTCATTTCGTGACTGATCCAGTAAAATATTAGAGTCATTCGAGTCACTCTGAAGCGAAAGATCTGTTGAAACTTTTCCTGTTCTCATCGCAATTGCGCGAGCAAGTATCTCTTTTCTAGCATTTTTCATTTCTCTGGATCTGAGACAAATGAGTCTTCTGTACTATTACTATTTGACAAGATAAATATAGATTTCGATGTTGTTCTGGTAGTAGTTGAGGACATATTGATTGGTTCGAATGCTCGATGTGTCTTTGTCGATCTCGAATGGAGAGGATGACCATTACCTCGGCCAGGCTCGGTTAAACTATGGTTAGTGTTAGAACTCTGCTGAAGATTTTTGCTAGCAGAGTTGTTAGAGAGGTAGGATCGGATCTGATTGATGATCTTCTTAGCCTCTGTATACATTCCAACAGCCGTAATAAGAAGACCTATTACAAGGTTAATCCTAATAACAATAACGATTAACAGGATTAATGCATTGCCCATCTGTGAAATAGCAATTTGAGGAATAGAATTCGTTTGCTCGTTACCTCCAATCATGATAGCAATAATTCCCATGGCCACTTTGCTACATTGATTGATAAGCAAGATGGTCAGTTGCACTTTGGACTTTTTGGACTTGTATGGTCGTTGCCATGCAATAATGATTACAAAGAACATGGTGAGTATGGTGTAGACGATTGCTTGAACTAATCCGTAATCTTGAAAGAAGAAAATGAGCAAAATCAGCAGAAAGTTCTGGATTAGCATGATTAGGAAGAAATTCCTTGTGAATGTATTTTTAGAAACGAAATCTTCTGTAATAATCACCACACTTTGTGGAATTTCACAAAACTGTTCTTGGAAAAATGTCAGATTTAACTTGCTATTCGAAGCTTTCTTGACCTCTGGTCCTTCTTCTGTGTACCATCTTAACCTAGGTCTGTTTTTTTGTGATACGGGAGTCCGACGCTTTCGGTTGAGGATGTAAAGCATATAAATTATCAAGAGCGTATAGCTAACAACAATGATAATGGAAAGTGCAAGCGAAATACGAGAGTAGAGACTCGAGACAGCGTGTTCTCTCATTTCAATCATGGCGTTGAGCTGCAATTCTGAGTAGTCGCCGAGATAGAAAGATAAGTAGATGTTCCACATGAATAGATTCCTGACCTTACTAAGCAAAGAGTAAAGATCAGAGCATTTGTTGAAGATGATCATGAGTATGTTGACTGCAACAATTATTCCCAAGACTACCAAATCTTTGAAGATGGCCGCCGAAGAATTTTCAAGCAGAGTAGCGCTAACCCCCCAAAATTCAAATTTTCCGAGGTAGAATTAGGATTTGCACCAAAGTTATCATCAAAATCAGCGAAAAGATTTGGAAGCAGATTCGAAGCTATACATTCACAAAATAGATTGAAGTTGTCAGGAAAAGGTACATTAATGTACTATACTCCAAAAATGATTCAGAAACATCAAATTAGTTTCAACTCAATATCAAAATCGGATCTTTAATGCCATACAAAGCTAAGATATTTATACTTCCAATAATCAATCAAATGCGCACGTATCGAATTTATTTGATTTTGCAAACTTGAACTGAAGTATGTTCCTCTTGCCAGCTTCTCATAAACACTAAGTTACATATATGAATTTTGATCTTGGCAGAGACAGCTTCCTTGAGTATTCTGTTGCAAAGGAGTTGAGCAAGTGAGACAAGTAGGAATAGCATCCACGGAAGAAGCTGAGCAAGTAGCACAGCCCAAGAGAATCCCCTCATTCTCCCACCAAGAAAAGAAAACTGCATTGGTAGAATTAGTGATACTTTGTATCGGATATTTCACGGTCTCGATTGTAATTTGTTTTGCTTTAACTGCGCAGGCGTCGCTAACAGTCGCCTTCAGTATATATTGAGTATTATGAAGCAAAGTCATGGGCAAGATTGATTCGCTCGTTAGCATGCTAGCAATGAGATCTTCGTTTGTTGAATTACCACTGGAGGAAGTTACTGTCCATGCAACGTTATAAGAAGCACTCGTAACATCCGTGATGTGCACGGCTACGGTTTCGCATAAATATACAAACGATTTTGCTGCGGGTTGTGAATAAAGATAAATTAGATGAATATTTTTGAAATTAAATTTACCTTGTATCTGAAAATCGATGGTTGGATTTGGCGGACAAACTTTATAAATAAATGAAAATTAGTGCATAGGCAGCAGCATCAATGAAAAATTACGAGAACAAACCCCACTGTAGAGTTCTAATGGTGAAATACATGAAGTGCAATCATTTGGTCTCGGGCCATCACATGTTGCACAGCTGCTATCACAGTCTAATTGTAATCATTTAGTGAATCCGGAAATAAAGGAGGAAATTTTTAGGTAACTACTAGAATCACATGAATCACAAGCACTGGGGCCTGCACCGGAGCAGGTTAGACAACTGTTATCACAGGCTGTACAAAATAAAAAAATCATTCGTAAGTTTCAGGAATTGGGTACGAATGCATGTATTTCCACTCAGAAAGGCTGACGAAATACAAGTTAGACAACCGTTATTGTCACATGTATCGCAAGGAGGGTTGCAATCTAATAGAACAACGTTTCATCCAGAGAGGTTAGCATTTATCTCAATTTACCAACACAGTAACCTCCGACAAGAACAGCCAGCGAAATGCACGAAGTGCAAGAAGCGGGACCTGTGCCGTTACATGTTGCACAACTATTATCACAGTCTAATCATGAAAATTTTGTGAGTTCAAGGTAAAAAAAAAAATAAAAATACCGAGACACTGTCCAGAGTTCAGATATCTAGTGGATATACACGTCAGAGAGTCCGAAGCTAAATTTCCATTGCATGTTAAGCAAGTTGGATCGCAAACTATAAATTGATTGATGTCGTTACAAAGGAGCTGTACTTCTGATTATTTACCAACGCAAGATCCAGATGTCACGAGAATTGCTGGTAGCTGACATGAAACACAACCGTTTGGCCCTGACCCGAACAGGTTTCACAAGATGGGTGACACGCTTTAGATTTATATCAGGCCACCAGAACGTTTTCAAAATAATAAATACTTTCGCATGTATTTAAACCAGCATTGAAATAATATCCGATTGATGGACAGGAGACACAGATGCTACTTCTTGAAGAGGCGCATGTGAGGCAGGGAAAACTGCAACCTTTATTGTAACGGCTAAGGAAAATTTCAATAAATGGTTATTTACTCCAACAAGTGCCGCTCGCCTGGAGAGTATTGGGAGGAGTACAAGTAAGACATTGATAAATAGCAGTCCCGCTACACGTTGCGCAAGAAGAATGGCAGGCTGAATACCAATAAGCTGAACTTCGTTTGGTCCGACACATGATGCACATGAAGAGGGACATGCTAATCCAATTTTCAAAAATACTGATAGTGAATAAACTTCTTACGCTTACAAGTACGATCGTGATTGAGGTAGTAGCCGGGAAAACAGCTTATGCACTCATTTGATGTCGATCCGTAGCATTGTTCACAAGTATTGTGGCATGCTTGTTAAAATTATTTTCGTCACATAAAGCCAGCAACACTTTTACATTCGCATTTGAATCCTGTTGTGAGGACCATTGGAAGAGTACAGCTTGTGCAATCGTTATTATTTGGACCATTACACGTTGCATAACTCCAGTGGCACTCTAAACGAATTTGTAAGGCTCTCAACATTGAGCAAACACTCACCATAGTATTTATTATCATCTGAAAGCTGTTTTGGAGGAGTGCAACTTAAACAATTATTATTCCCACTACTCCTACAAGTAAGACAAGACGAATGGCAGTCCACATAATGAAATTTCAAGTAACTTCGTTGATGAACAGAACTTACCTTTACAAGTCTTGGGTCCGGAATCAAAATATTGTCCGTCTGGACAAGGGCATGGTGTACTTGATGGGCAGGCTATTAGAGACCAATTTTAATTCTTTTTGGTACTTTTTATGCAATAATTTACCAGTGCAGGTTCCAGAGCTACTTACATACTGCGTTGAGGGGTTAGGGCAAGTGAGACATTTATTAAGTGCAATTCCGTTGCAGGTTGCGCATGCAGAATTGCATACTTACAATCGGGTGTTAGAAAACAGAGGAAAGAATGAACGAAGTTACAGACGCACTGGTTTGCCGAAGTTAAGACACGAGGAGGACTACAGGATGTACAACTAGAACTCGTAGAATCCATGCAAATAAGGCAACTTGCGTCACAAACTATTGATATGATGACAGAAGCTGAAAAAATTGTTTAAATACGCACGCATCTTCCTGCACTTAAGGTTCGTGAAGGAGGGCAGGTAAGACAATGAGCAAATGTCTGATCGATGCAGGTTTCACAAGATGCGTCGCATACTAATTGGAATAATATTACTAAAAAATTGCTCGGACGAGTACATAGGCATCTGCGTTGGTTATAAATTATTGGAGGCGTGCAACTTGTGCATCCAGAGGATCCATCTGCATCACATGTTGTACAACTAGCATCACACACTTTGAATAAAAATTAGAAAAAGCCCTTGAGAGATATGAACTCACAAATGCATCTTCCTGTACTTAATAATGTTCTCGGAGGATTGCAAGATGTACATCCAAGAGCTCCTGCTTTATTACATATTGCGCAAGATGAATCGCAGCCTTATCCACAAACTGTTAGATTCAAGGAGAATAGATTTTACTTTGGCAGCCGCTGCTTGAGGAATATTGGCCAGGGAGCATTGTGATCCTAGTTTAATGATTTTGTCCTTAAAAGTTTCCATGACTGTAATTACTTGTGATAAAAATTGTTTCGGCATTGAAGTGAAAAGTTTGAGAGAAATCTTGAGCGATTTTATTAAGTAGTTAACGGTGAAATCTGATAAATTTTCAGTACTATTTTTAAATCTACAAATTATTGCAATAGCAAGTAGAATTTAGCTCTTTAAAGCATGGAAGATTGTTGTAACTTCCACTACAACACGCCTCTGGACTGAAATATGAGTTATATAACCAGCGGATCTTTTATGGAATTCAAAGAAATTTTGAGAGAAATGAATTCACAGAGTTCAAATTAATAGAGATTTGTAAGAATTTAAGACACATTTACGACGCTAATAGTTGTTGGCTTTTGAATTTTTACTGAATCTGAGACTCCTAGCTGTTTTTTTTTGGCTCGGCCTCATCTGCCTGGAATTTCACTTCGAAATATTTTTGAGTAATAAGGGCTCAATTTATCTTTAAGGCCAAGTGCCTAATGGCTGTTAGGTCGGATTTAAATTAGAAAACTGCCGTTTTTCAGAAAAATGATGCTTCTTCTCAAGTCAGCAATATAAAAAAGAGTAGAGTCGAAAGATTTTTTTGTGCCTCTCAGAAGAAGTGTCTGTGTTAATCGAATTTATATTGACCTGGCTCCTTCGATTTTAGAATCTTGCTATAAGTAAAAGGTTTTCCAAGACATATCAATTCGTATCGAGGAAAAAAATTTGAAATTTTATATAGAGCGAATTGAGAACAAGGTGTATTCCACTTTTACAAATACGGTGGTATATTGATAAAACACGTTTCTTCATGTATTTTATAAATACACGTAATCTGGAGAGTTGAAGTCACATTTACACACTTTTTTTCTAATCAGGAACAGGAGATCTGTATAAAAGTCTCGATTTGTGACTGCTACTAAAGAAAGGACTCTCTCAAGGGATATCTTTCAAAGATGAAGAATTATCCAATTGCGAATCTTCCACTTATTTAAAGAAGATGGTGGCTCATTCAACGAGAGAAGAACCTCACCCTAAAAGAAGCAAAAATATAAATATGCTTTCGTGTCTTTAATCGCTTGCAAAGTTGAGAAAAACTTTCCTAATTCAAGAATATATTATCTCTACAGCTCCATTATTGTAACCGAACGACTCACATAGAGACATTCAATAGCGAAATAAGAAGCCGAGCATCGATTACCGCCGTAGTGTTATCCTAATATCATATTTTCATTACAGTGTAATATCATAACGATTCCAAACAAATTTACAAATTACGAGCATTGGGTATGGTTTAATTTCAATCTAGAATAATGTGAACTTTGAAAACGATAAATTGTGTGCTCTTTGGAAAGACAAAATTAACTTGAATTATAGAGTAGAAGTAGAGTATGTTTTAAGCTATAAAGAATTAATAAGTATTTATATATGACGCAAATATATAATCGAAGCTCTTAACAAACTATTCAGTCAAATATAAAGTATCGTGCTCAATTATATTTAGATTAACCTTTGAGAGAGAGATATATATTATTTCAATGGTGCTTCTTAAAGAGAGGTTTCTTGAAAGTTCTCTTGATATGTCTGCAGCGCCTGTCTTCGGTACTCGATGTGAGCACGAAAAACAATGACAGAATGAGATATACTTAATCTCATCTCAAGAAATATGAAATGTTGTTATTATGTTTGAGAAATATGATGGTTCAGTAGTCCGAAACTTGAATGGCTGTGTTTATGAATGCGCATCGTTGCTGAGGGAGTTTGTTTCGGAATCATGAATTAGCTAAAGGAACTTCTTTTCGAACTGACGTTATTGGATAAAACAATTTATTCTTTATTAATTTTTTGGAGTTATTAATATCGAACTGGCTACCAGTAATGAATTTACTTGTCCATTGAAATAAAAGGACGAATAAAATCGATGTCACGGAATCTAATAGAACATTTTTGTCTTCATATTAGCGAAGGAGCATTTTCGGTAAAATAATAGAGCATGATCGCTTGATCAGATAATTTCATCAACTGCTGCAATAACTACTCAGCGAATTTTTAAGAAAATAGTAATTTGTTCAGTCGAGAGCGGTCTTATTCAGTCAGCGCTTTGCTGACTGTTGTAAGGAGATAATCTATGGAGGTATTTACTGCGAAGCAGAAGTTGTTCGCAAAAAAAGAGGGATTTAACATAATTTTCCGACAAAACCCATACAAATTGAGTGATGAGCATGATAGATGATTTGAGTTAATGCATAAAAAAAAAAATACACAAGGATTATAACTCATTGACAGATCTAGAGGCTGCTGCTGCAGTTTGATGAAGGCCAGTTATTGTTTCAAATCAATCCCTTTTATGTTTCCTGGAATTTTTTTCATTTGGAACCATGAAATAACAAACAAAAAATTACAAATTAATAACTTTGGTCCTCTATGAAAGCAAAACGCATCTGAACAAAATGGAGGAAAGGGAGTCACCCTGAATCTCAACATTATTTTCTCAATTCCAGAAGGACTAGGCCTCGAGAATAAAAACTCAGATTAATTTAGTCTTGACCACTCGCAACTTCATATATACTCATAAAGCACCTTTTCCAAAGTATTTTGTATATTTTTATTCTATCTCAGTTGATCATTATTTCTGGCAGGAACAGAGATTTATCGGGGAGGTCTGCTTGGGTCACTGCTAAATAACGATTATTTCTTTCTCAGAAAGTATATAGTTGGGTTATTCTGCTTTTCTGTTCTAAAAAAGAAACCTTGAGACACATTGTTAAAGTCAAACTATGATATTATCACAGAAAAAATACTCATTCCTAGGTTGCAACACTTAAATCATCTAAAACAAGGGATGATTATTATTTATCGAGGTAATATGTGATTAGACCAGAATATTAATGCATTAGAAGTATCAAGACATGACGAAACTTATAGACAATAAATAATCTGAATAAATCCATCTGTTATGAATACGAATATGCATCACGTACAGAACACAATCCCCAGGAGGCCGTCTCGTAAAGATCAATGGTGATGATGATGCCCATGGTGATGGTGGTGATGCCCATGGTGATGGTGATGATGATGACCGCCCCATTTGGTGCCCATTCGAGCAGATGTTAGTCCGAAGAACAGCGCCATGATGACTAAGAAAAAGAAGATAATTGATCGCATATTGAATCTGAAGAGACGAAGATATTAATAAATTATAAACAAGACCAAGCTTGGTCATTTATAGCCCAAACTTATTAAAGAAGTACCATGTTTCAGTATTATTTCAGAATATTTATCACTGAATTGAAGGCAAATCTTTCACTGAAGGAGGATAACTTTCAAAACGTTTCAAAAAGGGAATTTTGTTCAACTGACTCAATATGATAAAAAGTTTACTACTCGATCTTAACTTACAATTTTGTTGATCTCGGTAATAACCTGATTAATGATCCTCAGTACTAATTTTCCTTGCCTAATAAAATACTGGTTGAAAAGATATTTAACATTAGATTATTGACAAAATTGTCATATAGAAAGCTAAGGAATGAAGGAGAAGAGGTAAAGGAGAGTGGGGCTCGAAGCCTTCGCTTTGTTTCGGAGGATGAAATCAGCTTCAGTACTTTTAGATATTGATTTAACCTGAAATGATTTTTTAAAAACCGTTTTAGTACGTATTAAAGGAGATTTTATTGTTCTGAATCAGTAAAAAAGGCTTATTCTATCTCCAAAAGCTCAACAAATTTGCACGAAATACTGGATCTAGGATGCAAAAAGAATGAATAGGTTCTTGAAAGTAAAGCAAAAAGTATCTATTTTCGCTTTTTTTTCCTATCGAGCATCAGCATGCCAGATCGCAATTGGATTATTGAAATCCTATGAGGAGTAATTTCATGGAAGAGAAACGAATGATATTAGTTCAAGCAAGATGTTCAAGCAAATTATTTTCTTCCTTTTTTCCCTCAAAGCTAACAATGGAAGAAAAAAAAAAATTGGGTCCGCATTCTAATCGAGACGGCGAGGCTAGCTATGTCTTACGAAATTAATTAGTCAAGTCTTGCCGCGTTTTATTAGAAAAGTAACTCACTGTGGTGAAAGTCTTTCTAAATTACGACGCAACATAATATCTTCATTCTATCACCAAGAGCGACTATTTCTGATTGAGAGCCCATTATATGAGTTATTTAGAGGAACAAGCTCAAATTAATTCGTTTATTCCCGAGGAGCAATATTCACATCAATCATTATAGATTAATGAGGAGGTTGCTTCCCATCCGTCAACTATATAGCTCTTTGTTCGAAAGATTAAAAGAAAAGCAGCTTTCTTTCTGAGCTCACAGCTCAACTTGTAATTAAAATAGCGAATGAGTGGATGTGAATTTTGTAGAGTTAGAAACGATTCATCTTGATTAATCCTCTTGTTTTTTTGTTTTTTTTTTGTTCTTTCCAAGAGGACCAAAGCAGATTCTAAAAGTGTTAGACCAGCTCAATCAACTCATGCTGGGCTGGGTTATAGAAGAAAACTGATCATAACATACGTATTCATATCAGAACAGATTCAAAAGAATAATGGCTGCGAATTTTTAATATCAACTCCTCCCTTTTTAAAAAAAAAATGGAGTATAGATTTATACAAAAGTTATTTCAAATAAATAACCATCATAAAAAAATTGGGAAATACAATGCCTTTGCTAGATGTAGTGGATTGAGTTATACAATTTTAAACCTAGAGTGCAGGTACTTAGCTTGCTCCCCTACATCTTTTCTCGATTTCAGAAGGGTCGAGCCCTGGATAGTTGAGACTCATTTCAATTTTTTTCTTGCCAATGTCTTGCTCCTTCATCCACGCAGGAAGCTCAAACATATACAATTTGTTTATTATATTTCCACTCTCACCCATCTAAATGACATTAGTAAGATTAACGGCTTCAAATCTCGATTCAATACTTTTGAAATCAAACGTAAATTTTTTCTTTTCTCGTTCTTTATATTTGAAAAAAGCACTTTCACAGTTAAAATACTGCAGACCTCCAGAAAACTGCTCACATAGATTATTAGGAGAACGCCCTTTCCATGTATTAGTATAAGCGTTCATTGAGAAGGAGTTACAGTTGGATTTTCTGATGCTGCAGTTGTAAAGACAAGGACGCTAAGACCAATAAACAGCAGTTCAAGTCCAATAGCGATTCCAGTCAGATAGGATATCTAAAGTTAATATCTTTAAATCCATGATAATTTAAACTCACTAACCTTTCTAATGATTTTTTTGTCTTGCAAATTCAGTTTTTTCCAATTTTCGAGATATTTCTTGTCTGTTAATAAGATATTAGCTTGTTCTTGGGAAGCTAGAGGAAAATTAGCGAAGATGATAATTACATTCTTACTTTTCGGTGTGAATTGAGCGAGCATATTTGAGGAAATAATATACTGGTGAATTTCTTCAGTTTCTTTTCTAATTTCTTTCATTTTTTCTCGTTTCTTTTCTTCTTCATGTTTGTCGACAAATTTCCACTCCATTTCAATGCTATCGCTAATATGGATAGATTTGTCGGTGGCGGATGTAGTAGTTTCCTGTGGTTTTAGTTGCCATTTTCGTTTCAGTGTCAAAGGAGTGCGTAATTTTTGGGAGATTTGCTCTGAGCGGAGATGAAATTCAGTTCCTTCATATTTTTCTAATCCGCTTCCAAAGACTATAGCGGCTGATTGAATTTGAATTTTCGGGCTCAGAAGCTGCGTTCCACTGGATATCTCGCCCTGTGTCAGCGTCTGCGGTTTTCCTGTCGTACTGCTAGGTCTGATGCTCGATGTTTTTCGCTGTTTATTCGATTGTGCCCCAGTATTCAAGGACCCGCTTTTGGCTATACCATTGCCTTCTGTCGTAGTTAATGATTTTCTGGAATTGTTAGTTTCACGTGAATTGATTCTACAAATCAAGTCAAATTCTGTTCAAAGATGTGCTTTCTTACTCATTCAGCTGCTTTTCAACCTTAGCTTCATCTTCACTGATGCAACGCCCCAGCAGAATACCATACAGAATAAATTCTTTAAGAGAAGGCAATTGTAAACAAGGCTAGCTTTTTGGAATTACCGATAACGAATATCGCCAATATTGCCATCTCTATGAGGTACGTGAAATTGATAAAAACTCGCAGATCCTCATCGTAAGATGTGCTGGATGAATTATTTCTGGTTCCTTTGGCAATACTCATTGTAAGCTGGAGCATCAATTCAAAAATTGTGAGGAAAAAGATGTGCTAATAATTCGGGTCATATTATTCAAGCATAGAAACAATTGAAGTATTACAGCTCGGAACCAACAGCAAGTACAACTTCTTCGATCTTTTTTATTATGACTCAATTCTCTGTAGAGCGCATACCTTGCAGCAACAATAAGCCAAACAACCTTCATGCTATAAGAATACCAAACCCATAAAATAATTGCGTAGATCGCAAAAAGCAGAGTATAGGGCGTTTCATAAAGCAATCTTTCGATCGACCGGTGGATTACTTGACGAATATTAAAAGGATCGAGAAATGTCCAACATAAGCGCACTGTTTTGGAAGATGTGAGAGGAAAGAACAAATAAACGACGATTACGTGCTGCGAGAAGGACGATAAGAAACAAAATCATATTGCGAGGACTTTTTATCATCGTGATGAAAAATCGAAAACGGCTTCCTCTGTGAAATGTCCTGTCCTATTTTTTGTTGGGTTGAGAAAGGTAGTTCACTGTGAAATTGACCTTTTTGAACCGCTTTATGAGTTTGAGTAGTGAATGAAAGCCTATTCCAATATACAGAATAGCAAATATTGCCACGTAACCAGTCATGCCCTGAAATCATAATTAATATCATCGAGTAATGATTGGTATACTCGAGGGAATTGGTCTTGCAAGCTAATATCGCAAAATTGTCCAAACCAGCCAATGTCACATCTTAATTACACATATACTTAGTAAAATTGTCGTTCTGAAACGATTACTTGCAGATCTCTGACGCGCAATCGCCTATCAATTAAGAAGTGAATAAATATTCAATGGAGAATATTGTTAGTACCGTGATAGTTGCATTCTTTTGCTGATTCACACATGCCGCTTTTTATTTGGCAAAATAATGCACGTGCTAATATTGTAAATTAAAATTAACTGTGTAGGAATGTAATTGAGAAACAAATACACACCTCAAGAGGATTCATAAACTTTTCACCAGACACATTGGGTAGAATAATTTTGAGGTCATTTGCTGAGAGTCAATAGAGAGTATGTATCTTTTCATTTTATACCTCGAGATGTCTTTGAATTATTCAGAAAGAAAATAACACCTAAAAGATAGGTGTATTATGTGTCAGATTGTTTCGTCTGGTGTTCCAGCGCACTACTTGCTCATGAATGAAGCTTGGGTACAAAAGTGCTATTATTTTATTATGTTTAGACTAAAACTCTCAACAATATAAGATTCTACTTCAAATTTTAAACCATATTCAATAAGTTTGCTAATGGTTCCTCTTCCATACGAAAATATCGTTCTGCCTCATCTTTTGATGAGAAAAGTACTTGGGCTAGGTAGTGAGAAGCATTTCTTTTTTTGCGAATTTTCGATTTCTCAAAGATAAAAAAAATAATGCCACATAAGTAAGGTCCACTTCTCAATGAAAAAGGAAAAAATGCAGTGATGAAATGTCCTCTTGTGGATAGAGCATCCAAAATAGGTTATTAGCTCAATAGGCACTCAGAAAATCTAGATTATTTGGATTTGCTAACCAATGAAATTGTACATAAATATTCAAGCTAAATAATGTCGTTTTGCTAAAGAAACTCTCAGAAAGTAAACAACAACAGCATGAAAACCCAGCAAGCATGGCTTATCAATTCTTCAGTTTCATTATGTAAGTGTTACACTTCGAAGGGAACCATGTCTCTTCATAATACACGGAACCAAGTCGCTTAAACCCAGTCTTTAAATACAGTGCCTCTGCTGCCTTATTGCTTGAGAACATAGACATTGCAATGTGATCATAACCTTCTGCTCTGGCAAACTCCAGAACTTGATTGAGCAGCCTCTGCCCAAGGCCTTGTCTTCGGACCTCAGAAGACACTGACATCCGTCCAAAATCGGCAAGTTTGCCATATACTTCTTTTTTATGGTTTATTTTGAAATGATCATGCTTCCAATCATAAGGTCTGACAAGCACACAGCCAACAATTTTTTCTTTAGATGTCTCTTCCTTCTTTTGTGTCGCAATCCAAAAATGCGCGCCTTTTCTCTCGAGATAGGATTTTTTTATATTGGTGAGCCTTGGGAGTACGTTTGTTTTGTAATCTAAGATCATAGCTTTGAGTCTGATGGGAGGAAGAATCAATCCATATATGAAATAGATGGCTGTGGCTGTCAATGCTACAGAAATCACCAGTGAAAAAAACGCAGAATAGCCAAATCCGAGAAGTAGACCAGTAATAGCGGATATCGGCAGGACTATAACGAGAGCCACCCACTTCCATCCAAATTTATCGAATGAACTGCTCACCAGAAATTTAAAATCGATGGTTGTTGTTTGGAAAACATTTGTTCCTATAAGTTCTAAGAGTCCTGCGTCGTCGATAGGTTCATATGGTTTGATAACAATTGGATTCTCGGTCATATGAAAAGGAAAGTCAGATACCGGAATTGGTGATCACAGATGATTCTTTTCAATATAAATCTTGAATTTTATTTGATATTTAACTTTAGTTCTGACGACTAGGATGAGACCAAGTTTGATCAGCTGATTTCAGCCATATCCTAGGCAGATATTACAATGCTGCGAAGTAATAAAAATTCTTTCCAATCATTCGATATCGAAGCTTCTGTATCAAAAGTTGGGAGTGTTAAGTTGTGTGCAGAATTTCTTGATGTCTCTAATGGTCTAACTCTTTAGTAAAGCTTTTTTCGACTACCTTCATGATAAAATCAGACTTCGTCTATAACCAGATTCAAGCAGCTGCTCTGTAAGAGTAGAATGGATTCATGGTTTGGCAAAAACTTTTTCTTCTCAAGTTCTATCAGCAGCACATGAAATGAAACTTGATTGTCAATAGATGATTCAATTGAGAAATTGGCAGTATTATTGATGTGATTTCAAATTCAAGACCCTTAGCTTTTTTTATCTCAGCTATGGCTCAGTCCAAATGGAATCGGATTTTGCAGGGTATTTGGAGTCAGAGAAAATCAACTCAAAATGGGAAATAGTCGTTGGAAGATGACGGTTAATAATGGCAGCAAAGATGATAGATAGCCAAGGTGAGGGAGGGGAAGAAGGCGGGACGAGGACTAGGAAGAAGACGAAACGTAGAGGACGAAGAACGATGAAGAAGAAAAGAACAAACTTAAAAAAAGAGTCAAGAAATAAAAAATATTTAAGTAAAGTCTTCTCGACGTAATCTGCAGTCAAAAAATATGGATTGACGTAACTAAATGACACATATTAATATGTTGTTTTTTTTCTCTCTCTCTGTATTCCTATGAAGACTGGAGTATCACGAACAAAACTAATCCGTGACATTTAATACGAGTTATTTTGGATGATTGTTGATTTAATATCGCTTTTGTCCCCCAGTGTTCTAATTGGTTTAGTATGCATTATTTCAATTTGGATCTAACTCGGACAAATATCAGAATGTGGAAAATTTAATACTCTATTAACTCTGAAGATATTCGAAATTTGTTAACTGCCAGAAGTCGAATCTGAACATGAAAGCACAAACCTAAAATTCTATCATTGAAGAATCACAAGCGAAGATACACCAATACAAAAAAATGGCAATTCCAAATCTATTAGTTTTTGAGGCTCATTATGTAAGAATGACACATTGCAGGGAACCAAGATTTATCATAGTATGCTGATCCGAGTCTCTTAAATCCAACCTTTTTATATAATGTCGCTGCTGCCGTATTACTTGCCCATAGAGACATTGCAATATGATCGTAATCATGAGCTCGAGAAAACGCCAGGACTGTATTAAGCAATCTGCTTCCAAGACCTTGTCTGCGGATCTCTGGTGACACGTACATCCGGCCAAAATCGGCAACTTTTCCATATAATTCTCTTCGGTTTGCGATTTTCAGGTGATCATAGTCCCAACTATAGAGCGTAACGAGCACACAACCAACGATTTTTTCTTTTGATGATCCTTCTTCTTTTTGAGTTGCAATCCAGAAATGAGAATCTTCCTTTTCCATATAGTTTTTTTTAATGTCTTTGAGCCTCGGAAATACACCTTTTGTGTAAGAATTATAGATACCTTTGGTTCTAATGGGAGGCATGATCACTCCGTATACCAAAAAAAGAATCATGCCTGTCAATACGATGGCGATAGAAAGAGAAAACAACTCGGAATATCCCAAAGTAACAAGAAGACCAGCAATAAGTGCGAATGGCAAAACCACAGCAACCGCAACCCATTTCCATCCAAACCTATCCAAAGAGCTAAGAATCAAAAACTTGAAGTTGATTGGTGATGTGTTGAGAAGATTCGAACCGATGAGTTCTAAGAGTCCATCATCGTCTATGGGTTCATATGACTTGATTGTAATCGTATTCTCTGTCATCCGAGAAGTTGAGGATGGTAGATCTATCTCTGAACAAGCAAATATAATTCGGCTAAATACTTTAAATTTATGTCTGGCAATTGACACTGGCTGGATAAGTGTATGCATTATAGATATAGAATCCCAAAAAAAATATCTGTTTCTTGACTGAAATTTAAGGGTATAGTTAGAAATGTACTTCAAACTTCAAGTTTATGGCTTTTCTACTCCAATGGATTATATACCAGATTGATTTGCATTAAATGTCAGTAGATTAAAAACACTTGCTAATCTCGAGGCCTGGCTGCTACATTTACCAGAAGCTGGTTCTCTCAAAGAGTTTATCTTGATATCAACCCTCTTGAAGTATACCCTCAATACGAAACCAAGGAAAAAAAATCAATTTGCGATGGCATTAGGATGCAATGAGAAACTGAACTATGAAAATTTAAAATACACAAAAGCTATTATCCTAATATGTCTGGATCACCACATGAAGTTCATCCACACACAATCACACTCATCAGTTCTTGAGACTCATTGCATAATAATAGCACATTGCAGGAAACCATGATTCATCATAGTACCCTTTTCCAATTCTCTTAAACCCAGCTTTTCTATAGAACGTGTCTGCTGCCAAATTACTCGCTGACGTAGACATCACAATATTATCATAATCGTGAGCTCGAGCAAAATCCAGGACTTTATTAAGCAATTTCTTTCCCAGTCCTTGTCTGCGGATCTCGGACGAAACGGACATCTGGCCAAAATCAGCCACCTTTCCATATAATTCTCTTTTCTTGGCGATTTTTACGTCATCCCATTCCCAATTGTAAGGACCAACACGCACACAACCAACGATCTTCTCATTAGATGACCCTTCTTGCTTTTGGGTGGCAATCCAGAAATGAGCACCTTCCTTTTCCATATAGTTTTTCTTGATATCCTTGAGTCTCGGAAAGACATATTTCACGTATGCGTCAATCAAATTTTGGGTTCGAATGGGAGGAAGTATTAACCCATATACCAAAAAAAGGGCCATGGCTGTCATAATCACTGAAATTGAAAGTGAGATTAGCCTGGAACATCCAACTGTGGCAAGAAGACCCGCAAGCAAGGCTATTGGAAAAACAAAAACAAGCGCAACCCATTTACACCCGAATTTATTGAATGAACTAAGCACTAAGAACTTGAAATCTATCGGTGATGTGTGCAAAAGATTAGTGATAATCAGTTCTAAAAGTCCGTTGTCGTCGATGGGTTCATATGGTTTGATTATAATCATGTTTTCAGACATATTTGTTGAGGGAAATCTTTGGGAGAGTTGTCTCAGTAGAATGGTTTATTGTGTTAAATTTATATTTGGTAATTGATCGGAATGAAATGAGTCTGCGTAATAGAGTGTAAATTATAAATATTGCGTCAGCTATCACGCTAGCTTGAGCATCAGCACACTTCTTTATCATTGTAAAGATTCCATTCTTGGATCATCTTTTGTCTTATGTTCAATATTAAAAATAATACTGACGTTATTTTTTAAATTTCAATGTAGCTAGCGACTTAATGTCATTACAGAGCCTACAAATGAAAGAAACCAGAACTACTTAATGCTGAAATTGTTTAATATTTCTATTTTACGAATTGTTTCTCTCAAATAATCCTAGGGGACAACCTTTTTTGAGAAGCTGAAACACTCAAAAATTTACTATATTGCAAATTCATTCCAAAAGACAGCCATTACTCGATAGAATCTGAAAATAAAAAAGCCTTGGCTAATCTGAAAATAAACTTTTCATTAAAATAATGAAAAAGTGTATGCTTCGACTCAGTTCGAATGCCCTCTAATCTTTGAGACTCATCATATAGGCATCACATGCTGCAGGAAACCAGGATTTATCATAATAAGAAGTTCCGATCTTCTTGAATCCAGCTTTCTTATACAGTGTGGCCGCTGCCTTATTACTCGCCCAGTGAGATAATACAATATTATCATAGTTATGAGCCCGAGCAAACTCCAACACTTGATTAAGCAATCTTTTTCCAAGACCTTGGCGACGGACCTCAGACGACACATTCATTCTTCCGAAATCCGCAACTTTTCCATATAATTCTTTGCGCTTCCTTATCCCAATGTGATCATATTCCCAATCATAGGGTACAATACACACAGAGCCAACAATTTTTTCTTTGGGAGATCCTTCTTGCTTTATAGTGGCAATCCAGAAGTGGGCACCTTCTCTTTCCAAGTAATTTTTTGGTATGTTCCTGAGCCTTGGAGAAACATTTTTTGTGTAAGTATCAACGATGTTTTTGCTTCTAATTGGAGGAAGAATAACTCCATATACCAAAAAGAGAATCAAAGCTGTTAAAATGATAGAGATTGAGAGTGAAAATAGCCAGGAATACTTGAGAGAGATAAGAAGACCAATGACTAAGGCTACTGGCAAAACAATAGCCAGCGCAACCCATCTCCATCCGAACTTATCGAGCGAACTGAGAATCAAAAATTTGAAATCTACTGGTGATGTTTGAAGAAGGTTATCGCTTATCAGTGCGAGAAGGGCGTCATCGTCGATGGGTTCGTACGACTTTATTGTGATGGTATTTTCGCTCATATGAAGGAAGCAATGAAAAATTTAGATTCAAGATCTCACAATTAGTAAATTAAATATTTTAATTGGATCAAAGCTCGACCGTATTTTTTCGAGCTGGACTTACTTATATCAAAAAGCCTTGTTAAATTTTGAAGAAGAAATAAATATTGTTGCGACTGAGCTCTTTTGACAGGAAGGTCACAAATCGTTATCTCCTTTGCCGAATAACATGTGAGATCCATATTTAGTTCGAGGAACGGGTTTTTTAATTCTTGGAGGATTCATCGATTTCTCTGATGGGTTCGATAAAAAGCTGATTGGATTCCTCAAGATTCAGGAGTTAAAGGCTTCTTCTAGGAGGGAAAATGACAGGATATGAGTTCATACTACGATTTTTTTCTTGAATAAAGAGAAATTCTAGAAATTTTGGTGAGGAAATGAGGCAGCGGAAAACCTCGACATAATTCATTGGATGGAGAGGTAGCTTTCCTTGAAATTAACTCCTTTATTTGCTAAGAAATTCAACTAAAGGGCCATTTAGGCATAATAATTGTGTTCTTTCAATCATTGTTAATTTATATAATTTTTCCAAGAAATCAGATTGCTATTACCCGCCACCTCACGCAACAAGATGAAACCAAAATCGTCCTTCTTGGCTTGACAAAGCAAGGTAGAATTATGAATAGTAGTCCTCATTAATTCTCTTCTCATAGCAACAACCGCTGAGAGCTTCTGTTACATCAACCCTCTCAAATTTAACGAGACAACTATGTGTATAATGCCAATGGGTAGATTAGGATATCTAGAAAAGAAATAGTTCCTTCCGATGGAAAGAGTATTTGGAAAATATTAGATCATTCTCGATCAAAAAGAAAATAGTATTTATAAAAATAAATCAGTAAAACGCTCGCAAATTAACAATTGCTCAATACTATACTGATTCCATGCGATTTAGAGCATTACTGAAAGACAGACCGGAGAGCCTTCTTATCATGCATAGCTGCTTAATAATGAGTTTTTTTTATATGAATAATGAGACATTGCCTGCATTTCAAAACAATGTCACATGAAGAAGTGAACTAGAGAGGATAATTGATGACTGTGATTGCTAAACTAAAAGAAAATCGATGCTTAGTGGGTGATTGTGCTTTTGAAAGCCCTCTTCTGAATTTATTTATTCTTACTTTCAGAAGTATACTTTATTTTGATTTGGTTTTAATTTCCGGCCTGTTCCGTACGTTTTTGGTTGTTTCTTTGCGCTGGTTTTTGAAATTATAGAACATTGATTTTAAGGTTTTGGTTCTAAATTAGTTTCAGGTCCCTTATAACTTCATTCTACTCAATGAGAGACACGGTCGCCTCTTAACATCCAGCCTATTATTTAAAAAATATCTTATGTTAGCTGACAAAAAACTTGATGCTGTCAGGATCAGGCTTTAATGTAGAGCATTTGTCTCTGAAAGAGAAAGGTAATATTAAATCAAGAAAGGCAATCAAAAGCACATACTACATTCTAATCTTGCAGGCTCATCAGAAAAAAATGTTTTCTTGTAGCGTGCAAACCACTGCTAGAATCAAAAAGCATAATGGATCAGAAAAGAATTGAGTGGGAAAATTGTGAATCGAAATTTCTTCCCTGATATATATCGCACAGGAAGAAAGCGTAGCGACAATTTTTTTAAAAATAATATATATATACAAGTTAAAACAGAATTTCTTAAACTCTCTTGGGAAGAATCAAGTGCTTTGGTTGACTTTCCAGATTAACGTAATTAAATTTGCTGAGTTTGCTGGCTTGCAGGATTTATATTATCCAAAATCAAAATTCAATGGTATTTTTATATCGAGCAAAAGTCTGGAATCTTTTAGATCGAAAAATTTAGAGCAATTTGACTTTTCGCAAACAAATCGTCAGTGCGTTAACGATCGGTAAAAGTGATTTGATTAGTTTTAATGATTATTTAATTAATATTCATGCAACGCCGCATTTTACTTACCAAGAATTAGAAATCTTCTAGATTAATTTTTCCAATTGGTTCCTTTGGGTTCCTGATGCTTTTCTTTTGAAAAAGGGAACACACCTGATAGTTAAGGAGAAGTAGAAATTGAGGCCTTCAGTCTGTTGTGACGAACTTTATTGTGAGAAATAGCTGGCATCCTTCTTACCATTGGTCACGCAAGGAAGGAAATATGGATAAAAAACGATGAATGGGTATAGTATTAACAAAAGGACCTGTAAAGAAAGACCTTGTACCGCGTAATAAAAGTAAGAGGCGTCAAATTCACGTGGAAGAGCTTCCCACTTGTAAGGCTCATCAGACCAGGCTGAAAACATCAAAATCAACTCTACATCTCCCCAACCTTGAATCTTCTTTTTCATCTTTCGAGGATCTTTGGCTTGTAAACTGAGGTTAGAAGCATTTCAGCCTAAAAATGAATTTAAAAAGAAGCAGAAAATTTTTGATTGTCAAGGTTCTTAAGGAAAAAAATTTTGATTATTAAAAGAAGCGTTCTTCGCTTCTATTAAATTATGAAAGAGAAATCTAATAAAGGGATTCGAGATTCACTGTAATCACTTAAAATTCTCTTCTCGAGTTATTTAACTTTGAGTTTTGATATTTTAAGAGTCATTCGTCATAGTGAGTTTTGAATTTGATTAATGACTCATTAGTTGGATCGATCCTACGATTATCATGTAGGAAGTACAATTAAAGCCTTCAACGAATACAGGCTAACAGGAAAGCTCGCGCTACACAGTGAAAAATGACAAATTTATAGTATTATTCACTGCCGTCTCAATATAACAGGTTCCCTCAGCAGAAGTACAGACATGGTCTCAGAAACCGAACCGCCTGCAGCTAGTCTCCACTGGAGAGTAATAAGTCCCGGAAAACCCTATGAAGGAACCATTGACTGCAGGAAAAATTATTCTTAAATAAATTTTCAAGTACCTCGAAAGATGAGCTCTTTCGAAGTCTTCAAGGTAAAATATTTGGACATCCTAGAATGTCATAACTCCGGAAACACTAATCATTAAATTTATCCAACTACTTCGACTGATGTTACGTTATGAAGATGTCCCTTTCAATCTTATTGAATTTTTTGTTACCTCACCAGAAATTAAGAAATCTTGAGTAAAAGGCATTCAGATCTAAGCTGCACAATTTCAGGACTTGACTTTGAAGCGTTATTCTTGACATTTTCTTTTGTTGTTCTCCATGAAATAACAGTATATCGAAGAAACGCCACAAAAGTGCTAATAATGTGATTCCGAAGATGTATGAACTGCTGTGAGACTTCTCTGCAGGTGCCGTTTCAAGAGTGCTTCCTTGATCACTGAAGGTTTGCCTTTTGATGGAAGAAAAAATTTTCAAAGTACGCTTAATGTTCTTAACAAATTGACGTCTTCTCTATATCGTATTTGGATGACTATGAAGCTAATCTCCTCAGTATAACAAATGATTCTGAATCGAATTCCTCGGGAATGCCTTTGGGCCTAGTTTTAAGCAAGATTGTTATGGACGACAATATTCGATTAATTTTAAGCCAGTCATGGTGATAATGGCGATAAGGATTTCGTTTCATTATGAGTCGGTGACCGGAATCATAATTGATGAGCTTCAGACCGAACTCTTTGAATTTTATCTTGGTTTAGGTTCTTGCAAACAATTAGAGTGAGCTCGGATGTCAATTTATATACATTTCTTTTGCATTTCACAAAATGCTGAAAGTCTTAGGCCCTATGCACCTTAGAGAGTTTTCATCACTGCATTTTGGGCTCGTAACTAACATCATGTTAACAAATTCCCACAGACCACAGAGAAATATTCGTTAAAAGAATGAAGCAATAGCTCGCTTGAGTAGAGCCTATTTCAAATTTCATGTATGGATTATATAAACCCAAATACCCCTTGCCTATTTTAATTCGAGGCTGAATATCGAATTTGGATAGTTTGTTTGAATCAGTAGAATGTTAAAGTGATTTAAAAAAACTAAATACTCTTTGATAGAAGTACGACCCATTAACAATTAAACGAACTCTGACAGAATTAGGCCGTGGCTAAGCGAAAATAAACATCTTTAAAATGTTTACTCTCGGAAATAAATTGAAGTGAGTGACTGTTGGCAGAGGCCCACCGTGTATTTTGAAATTTTAATGAATGTGCCTTGTCCATCTACGATAAACCAGAAAGAAGCTTCGAAATTGCATGAAAGAAAGCATGATAACGAAGGCCCATAGATTTGTCATGAAATACTCAACTCCAGTCCAGCAAATTTCGAAGAAACTAAATAGAAAATTTGTTGCTGCAATTGAGTCCTAAAGCATCAGAAAAGAAGCCAAAACCGTGTCATTCAAGTCCTTCATTTTTTTGTGAATAAGTTCAACTTGTGATTCTGGTTTTGGACTTTGAAATTCAGCTATTCTGATACTTCATGTCAAATTACCTATGGTGGGAAGTGCTCGGATGGTGTTTTTCTCAGAGTGTTCCTCTTGCCTAAAGAAATCAGATACCCTAAATGGGTTTGATTGCATATACTCAAAACTGTCCTGGAGTCTTTTAATCCGCTTCTCCAAAATTTAGGAGAACAACTCTCTTAACGACTCGCTTTAATAGTTAAGAATAGAATAAAGGTGTAATTAATCCTCAATGATTTTTGTGTCAATAAAGACAATGGGACCACTTTCTTTCTGGTGAAGTTTGGAATTTGAATCATGTAAAGTGATAAGCACATGGTTGTGTTAGTCGAAAAATATATGGAGAAAATTCTAATGAAACTCAATTTGATGTGAAATGAAATATCGAGATAATAATATATATTGATTTAGACGCAGATGGAAAAATTTACTTATGAATCGCAGGATTTCCAAGAAATCAACTTGCTCCACTATGGACATGATTTCTATGACTTCTTTACATATTTGCATCACACTGAATCAAAAAATGCGAAGTATAATTCGGTGATGTCTCCATTAAACAAGATCTCTCCATAACCCATCTATAAAAGCGATTTTAAGCTGCCATTAGTTGGCTTTAGTCCTCTCGGATTTGCTGAGTAAAATGACATTAAACTGGTTCTTGAAGTATCATTTGATGAATTTTTGCCAAATTTAGGAGATTTATGGTTTTTCTGGAGATGTCTGGGAGACAGCAGTCCCGTAAGCTGACCCGCACCTGCGCCTGAGAAGAAAGCTTTCAAAACACGCTTTTTCTCCCTTCTGCTAAATTTTTTATCACCTTCATTCGAATTATCTAAATCATCAAATTTATCTTCTTCTCTCAGCTCTTCTTTCGTCGGCTTTGGTAAAAAACTCACGAATTTTTTCGGGGATTGGTCGTCTTGTTTCATTTTCTTCGGAGAATTTGGTTCCTCATACTCAGTAGTTTCGAAGCGTACCTCACGATAGTTGCTCTTGTTGGTATAATTCCCATAATCTTTCTGTAGTCTTATCGCATTTGCTTGGTCCAACTCAACCAATTCCACATCAGAACTTAAGTATGAGTAGTAATTCATTCCTCCGAGAATGCACAGCTGAGAATTATAGATCCCAGTGCAATGAGCAAATCTCCCACTGAGTTCTTCTCCACCGCAGTTCACCTGCATCCAGCACAATTGCTCAAGCCAAAGAATTCCAAAATCGTTAAAATATCCGTTGGATAACTGGTCGTTTCTTCCGCCATATACAATTAAGCAATTCAAATGCTGGTAATGGTTCATGGTATGTTGGATCCTAGGAGAAGGTGGTACTCCTGAAGTGAGAGGGGTAACCCATTTTAAATGTTTCTCAAAAATTTTCAAAACTTTCAGAGTATTCGTGATTTCACCGTTTTCTGTTTTTCCACCGAAGACGTACATACCTTCCTCTCTGATATAAGAGCTATATGGAAGCGGGTGTCCAGCAGCTCTGTATAATTCAACTTTTGACCTTTCAGGATGAAATATTGGGCAAGCAGTATGGAAAGCCAATCCTAGCTCATTCTCGTCTTCTTGAGAACAAACGCTCCATTTCATCGTTAACAAATTCAGCGCCTTTACATCATTCAAACTATTTCCGTTTGTATCAATTCCTCCATAAACAACCATATTTTTGCCAATGATAACCGCGCTGTGATTTCTTCTCGGTTCAATCGGTTCTCCAGTGGTTCGGACTCTCTTCCACTCGTGATTTTGAACAGAAAATTTCCAAACATCGTTAAAACACTCTCGAGCCTTTAATTCTTGGTTGAATTGCCTTTGTCCTCCAAAAATTATGATATTTTCATCATAGACACATGCAGAATGCCCAGTTCGGCCGTTTGGGCCTTCTTCGCTATCCAATCTGGTCCACTTATTTGTCTCAAGATCGATAATATCAATATGTGAGAGTGGCTCATGAGACCGGCCACCATATAAATAACCATTTTTTCGAAGGATCGTAAACGAAGCACCTCCTCTACCAATTGGACGGTAGGAGAGATTCACTTGTTCTTTGTATTTAAATAACTTGACTTGTCGAGTGAACAAACTATGCAAATTCTCCGCTGAGAGTTTAACTTTCTTTGGTTTATTTTCATGATTTGCTGAATCGGTTGCCAGTCCCTCCCCTTGGGGCGTTGTGCCTCCATTTTCAACAATTGAAACTGTCTTTTGTGAAGGGTACATGCGAATTTTGGGCATTTTGAGCTCCTTTTTTTGTTGTGAATAAAACGTTTCTCTCATCATACGCTGAGAATCCGATTGTTCTTGCGTAAGAGAGTCGGTTATGAGTTTTAGTTGAGCTTTATTGAATGCGAGCTGTTTCTTAATATGATTGGCATCAGGTTTTTCTACAGTCAAGTCTTGCGTGAAATTTTTGACTTCGTTGCGATGAGTGGACATCAATTCTTGAAAACCCATGAAGGTTTTTCTGAATGAAGTCTCTGTTGATCTCGGTGAAAAGAATGCGGGTGGAGCAAATAAAAGTGGTGAACTGCCATAACTTTCTGTGGAGAGATAGCGCGTATGATGATTTTGCTTTATTTTCGGACTAATCAGCTCTTTCTTGGGATTTCGAAGTTGCTCTTCTAAGATTGTATTGAGTGGAGGAGGCTTTTTCTGTTCTCGGAATTGGTTGGTGTTGGATGTCATTCGACTATGAGCAGGCAAAGATGAATTATTACTGGGTATTTTGGAGATAATTCTCTCGAGAGATGGCATGTGGAGAAATTTACTATTTGATATTTGTTTTGTGGCACTGGCCTGAGGAGATTTCATCGATGAATTTCCTTGGCTTTTCTGGCTGGCTGCTGCAGCAAATTTATTATTCATCACGGAAAAACAACAATTTTATCTGGTTTGTTAAAAGTAACTTCGATGTGAAAAATATTAATGAGTATATTGAACGCTGAAGTCAGATTATCCAAAAAGCCCTACACAAAAATATATATCTATCTTATGGAAAATAAACCACTCTAGAAATTTTCTAAGAGTTCATTAGCAACGGCACAATGAAAAGCAGACTGTGTAGTTGATTTGTTCAAAATACTTTGGAATATTTTCTGAGCATTTGCTCAAATTGGCGAATGTCCATTCTTTTGAAAATATCGAAAGTGAAGGCTTGTTTAAGAATTCGGATGAGAACTTCATCCGTAAATGAACCAATCCAGTTTCTCAAAAAAATAGGGAGACTTAATGACCCAAACAAAATCAGCTCGGAAAATCAGCAAAATAGGTCGTAATCCCACAATTCATATTCTGAAAAGGGTTACGAGTGCAGAAATGTCTCCGCTTACTGTCATATTCGTTGGAATTGTAATGAAGAGATCTAAAACTTGGAAAATAAAAATAAAGGAGAGAAGACAATTGACGCTGCATTCAATAGGCAGGTGCTCGGGCTATTGCTGGAATATTTTCCTCTTTTGGGCTTTTTCCCACCAATGCAATAGAACTGAATCTTTCTAACTGATTAGCCCTTAAATGGACTTTTTAGGCATTTTGTGATCAGAGCGGGTATTTAAACGTGTTGAAGGATAGATATATAATTAATTTTCTAAATCGAGATATGAATTGAAAAATCATTTCTTGGGACACTTTGCTTCCTTTGAGACTGAACCAAAGGTAAAATATCTTTCTCTTGTCTTTATGGACCAATTGATGACAAACTCCTGACTACTGATTAAGAATGATCGAGTATGTCGGCATCAGACTTACTGAATATATTTTTACTCTCTTCTTCCAAATTTGCTATATCCAAACTAACGTACAGTATTAGGTGACTGCCTTTACCATCCAATCGGCCGAGACCTCATGAAGAATCTGTCTCAAATGTAAAAAGGAGAAATACTGCTGTTCCTCCATTGAAAAGCTAAAGAAAAGTCCAAAGAGGAAATTTTTCTACTCTGGATCTTTACAACGTACGGATGAGGTCGTCAGCACTTCTTTCATGGAAAAGATTTCATTGAATTATTAAAGCGAAGCTGGAAAGAATCCTTTTCCGGATTTGCATCAAATTCTTAAGTTAAATATGAATTTGTACTCTATATAGAATCTCTACTCGCAAAGCAAGAGTGGAGGCGAATTAATAATTAAACTATTTACTTTTGAATGTTTCTTTGTTGTTTCTCAGGCTTCATAATTTACTTTTTAAGACTGCATAGATAATTCTTTTAACACTAGCGATATTCGCAGCAACCACATATTCGGCCTTTACCTTCTAATAATATCGGTAGACCAAAATATCGTTGGGTGGAATTGAGATTAAGTGGCCCTTCGTGTCAGTTGGCTATGAAGACATTCAAGTCGGTTTTGGAACGCGACTGAGCTAATATCAAAAACCTCAACAAGCTGAAAAGTGTCAAATAAGTCAGTCTGTCCGAGTGGTTAAGGAGTTAGACTCGAAATCTGATGGGGTTTCCCCGCACAGGTTCAAATCCTGTGGCTGACGAATTTTTTCTTTTATTGTAAATCCAATTTATCACTTCTGGACTAATTCAAAAAAAAAAAAATCAAAATGTAATCTGCTACTTCAACTTCGGTCAATCGTATTTGGAAAAGCCAAGCCAAGGATAGGTATACTTAGTGCAAGAAAAGGACATTTCAATTCATATTGAAAATTGAAAAGTTAAAGTTATTGGTGCCACTTCGTTTTTATATATTTTCCGATGAGATCTCATTTAGTGGCTTCGTCCCCTTGGATAAAAATCTAAAATGCGAAGAGGCCATACCTTTTAACAACAAGAGCAAAAATTGGCGCGAGCTTGATTTCAATCACAGTTCATCTTAAACATCAAATAAGTCAGTCTGTCCGAGTGGTTAAGGAGTTAGACTCGAAATCTGATGGGGTTTCCCCGCACAGGTTCAAATCCTGTGGCTGACGAATTTTTTAAATTTTGATCTTGCAGATTCTAATAATGGCAAGGTCTGAAGAAATCTAACCTAAACAAATCAATGGTTCCTTCTCTACACCACATCTCCGAACACGCTAGCAAAACACTCCATTCTTTTAGAATTTGCCCAAATATTGATTGCTGTATATTAACTGCTATCAATTTGAATTGATTCAGTAAAATGGTTCTGCTTTGGAAGAGTCTTTGCTTTTTGTCAAACACCTTCCTTCCATGAGCAAACGTTTTCTATCACCATTATTAACTCTCTTTTTCATTAGTAGAAGCAAGTATCTCTCGGTCATTTGCAGATTACAGCTTCTCAAAAAAATTTTCCTAACTATTTTTAAAAGGACAATTTTTATCTTTTCAGAGATGGGATGTCGCTTGTTCTGGGCTGAAAAGCAAACGTGCTCTGACTATGTCGTTCAAAGGTATACGCGATCTCGTTTATTGGAAACTTTATGCTTTGAGAATATCGACTTTAGTAGAAAAAAACTGTTAAAAAGTTCGAGCGTTAACCAGTTTTTGAAAAAATCCACTATTTTGAAAAGCTCGTAATTTTTTTTTTTTGAATGAATTTATTCTAAAAGCACATAAAATCAGTAGTATTTTCTCATAGAATCTTTCATAGAGCCTAAATGTACTGAAAAATCAGCGATTGGAACAAATATCGTCTTCGCCTAAAATTTCCAAGGTTAGTTAACTCCCAGAACTTAAATTTTATGCTTCGAACGTTTTGAGGACAGTTGCGTATCAAATACCATTAGAATTTATAAGAAATTGACTTGGACTCTCGTAGTAATCCTATATCTTCGACAACTCTAGTTTCGATGCAATTTGGATTAATAGTGTCGTATAAATTCAAGCCTAGCCCTAGTCTGGTCTCACCGTAAAAACAATCGGATGTGTTTGAACTGGATGGCAAAAATGAGTATTCGATTGGAGAGAGAGAGTGATAACCTGACGATTTAATGACCAAAAAATTTCTGTGTTTGAGGTAAAATTAAATGTTACTGAATCAAAAAGTGGCTGGATCTATCTATCTGTTGAATTAAATATTAGGATTTCTAAAATCGGACAAATTTCTCGAAATAAATGTCTCAATCATCCCACGCCTATGTTCCGCAGGCAGATACCATACAACAACAGCAGCAAAATCTTATCTTGGGTATCGAGGTTTTGATCGCAACGATGACTGCCGCAGCGATAACGATGTCGATTGTTTGTTTATTGAAGAAATGTAAATTTCCTCTCATTTCCCATTCTCAATACATTTTCCAATGGAATAGGCAGAGGCGGACCTGAAATAGTTGTTGTTCACAATGAAGCGCCAGCGGCACAGGTATGGAATTCATCTAAATATTACAGCTAAACTTTCATTTTGTCAAAGCCTGTGCAAAAGCATCTAACCAACGAAGAGCTCGATGAATTTATCCCTAAACTTCACTACAGAAAGAGCGAGAATAAATTTCAATCAAAGTAATTAATAACACACATTGCTTTATATCTCAATCGATTGTTTCGTTAGCACCTGCGCAATCTGTTTGGAAGACTTTAGTATCAATTATATGATAAGGAAGATAGTAATATGCGATCATATTTTTCATGCGACTTGCATAGAAGCTTGGCTAAAGAGGCATCAGGTAACAGAGATGGATGAAAATTTCTCTAATTAAGTTATTAAGAATTGTCCTGATTGCAGACAAGAGCTGAGCAGAGCAGAATTTGAAAAGTTTAAGAAGAATGGAAAGATTGTGAAGGATAAAAAGGATGACGCTCCAGACATTCAAAATGTGGCGAATCAAAGTAAGCCTGGGGCAGATAGAGAGAACCAGCAGCAATTACAACAAAATTGTGAAAGAGAGTCTGAGCATCCTCAACTTTTGATTCAAATTACATAAATAATCAAATGAATTACAAAAAAATCATGATTTGTTGTGAAGTCATTTTGACCAATTTTGACATTACCTATTTTTTCTGTAAATATAGCGTAGTAAGTTTACACCCACGTATCCTCTGAGATGAGGCACATCATTTAATAAATGAAGGATGAAGTCACCGGACAGGTTTTGATTTCATTTTTTTGTTTTTTCTCCCCTTTTCTGGTGACAATTGGTGTAAATAAAGAAAATTGTAAAGAAAGCAATTGCAGAAAAGTTTTAACTAAGAACGAATTTTTTATTCTATAAGATAACTTGTTTACATATTGCCAATAAGCCTCCTAAAATTCTCTTTTTTATTGAATGAGATTACTTTGTTTAAAAAGAGACCATTAGTTTTTTCTAATTGTAACTGCACCCCATTAATGAATTTGGATATATTACATCAATTGAAAAAAATTCAAATTACCAAACTATCGGCCGTGCTTAAACAAAATTAACAAATGTATCCAAAAAGAGAGCCTTGTTCTTCCAACTATTACTCTTCCAATGGTGAAAACCTTGTGAGTAGAGAACTTTCCCTTTTTTAGACAATGATAGAGAAATTTACGACTTCAACATGCAACAAAATCGATGATTTGAATCAGATATTAAATTAAACTCAGGACTTCAATGATTACTCGGACTTTAGTGAGAATACTACTAGTTATCCTCATTGCTGGTGGAATAAACTTCTCGATTCCATTCATCAGCATTGAACTGTTCCAAAAATATACTGACTCGACTTTCTTTTTAATTCTCCAACTCATCGGTATCATCTTTGTTGATCTGACCATGCTACATTTTCTTCTACTTATAAACTTCGATTCACCAAGGCCTATTTGGATGCTCCTTTTGTCAGTGCCGATGCTATCCGCCATGCTCTTCATAATCGCTTTGTTTTTTGTAAACACAGGGTCGAATTTTCAACCAAAATGGATTTTCTACTACACCTTCGTGTTAATCTTCCTGGCGACCTTCTTCGTTACTGCTCAGATCGTTGTTATATTATATGAATATGCTCGAAGTTATGAGATTAGAGACTTTTCCAGATGTTTCGTTGCTCCATTCATTTTTCTATCTCTGGAAGCTTCAGTGGTTTTTCCTTGTGTCATTGCAAAAGATTTACCTCAAAATTTGTCTATTTGGATGTGGATCTCAGTCCCAATGTACGCAGCATTTTTGCTCTGTGCTTGCGCCTTTTTTTCGAGATTGCCTGTGAAATTTTCTTGGGCCCATGATGATCATGATGATAGGACCATAAAGGTGAGAATATTGTATTTAGCAACTTATTTCCCATTTGCGATATTTTGGGTGATCAGAGCAAGGCATGCTGCAAGGAGAGTTACCTGTTGATCACACAGCTAGAGTATACGTTGTATATAACATTGCTACCGGAAGTTGGACAATAATGCCTATTGTGCTCAAAATTCTGGCTATCATCGAAAATAAATACCATCCCTTTCGCTCTCTTGCCAGAAGTGTGGAAAATCTTTGGGACATGCACCCTCCTTATCAAATTGACTATAACGACGAATATCAAGATTATGATTATGATGGACCTCTGCCGTATGGACCTCTGTCGTATGGACCTATGCCGTATGATGACATCTATTGGGATGTAGACCTGGTAATGGGAATTGGTTACCAGCCACCAAATCAGCAGACCTTACACAAACATAATATTATTAAAATACAGCTGCAAGAATTAACAGAAACCCAATGCTTGATATGCTGGGAAGACTTTGCTGCTGGAGACGACTTGGTTGCAATAGAAGGATGTGGTCATCCCTTCCATGCAGAGTGTTTAAAGACATGGACTGCCAAAGTTACTCAATATCCTACTTGTAAGATTGATGTAAAAGCTGAGTTTTTTGAGTCAAAATGATAACAATTTGCTTATCTTTAAAAACATTCGAACTGCATCAGATTTTACATTTTCTTATTTTCTCAAGCATCTTGAGTCTTAAATTAAATAACAATAACTAAAAATCCAAGATGTGTCAGACAATAGTAAGAACACTCCTAGTTAGCCTCATTGTTGGCGGAATAAACTTTCCGATTCCATTCCTCAGCATTGAACTGTCCCAAAAAGCTTCTGACTCAACTCTCTTTTTAATCTTTCAACTCATAAGCATAATCTTTGTTGATCTCACCATTTTGCACTTTATCGAAGCTTTAAGAAACGAATACAACCAGGCAGCTATTCATTGGATGCTCCTTTGGTCAGTGCCGATGCTATCCGCCATGCTCTTTATGATCGCTTTGTTTTTTGTAAACACAGGGCAGAATTTTCAACCAAGATGGATTTTCTACTACACCTTCGTGTTAATCTTCCTGGCGACCTTCTTCATCACTGCTCAGATCGTTGTTATATTATATGACTCTGTTATAGAAGCTCGAAAGACGCGTTTTTACAGCTGTTTCGTTGTACCATTCATTTTTCTATCTCTGGAAGCTTCAGTGGTTTTTCCTTGTGTCATTGCAAAAGATTTACCTCAAAATTTGTCTATTTGGATGTGGATCTCAGTCCCAATGTACTCAGCATTTTTGCTCTTTGCTCTCGCCTTTTTCTCAGTATCGAAAGTGGTGTATAAGAAGGATATTTCTGAAAAAACGAAAAAGGTGAGAATATTGTATTTAGCAACTTATTTCCCATTTGCGGTATTTTGGGTGATCAGAGCAGTTGTATTACAGAGAGAGTTACCAGCTGATCATCCAGCTCGACTATTTGTTGTCTATGACATTGTTCTGGGAAGTTGGACAGCAATGCCTATAGTGCTACAGATCTTCGTTTTCTTTCTAGATGGATGCACTTGTCTTAACGATCTTCCCGACTGTTTGGAAAAACTTTGGTACATGCGACCTTTTCGCCAAAATCAGAACAACGACGACAACAGCTACAACAATGGCATTCATCCAGAATATGATTATGATGATTATTATTATGATGGACCATTGCCGGATGATGACGACATCGATTGGGATGTTGGAATTGGTTACCAACCGCCAAATCAGCAGACCTTACACAGACATAATATTATCAAAATACAGCTACAAGAATTAAAAGAAACTCAATGCTTGATATGCTGGGAAGACTTTGCTGCTGGAGACGACTTGGTTGGAATAGAAGGATGTGGTCATCCCTTCCATGCAGAGTGCTTAAAGACATGGACTGAAAAGCTTCCTCATTGTCCTACTTGTAAGATTGATGTAAAGGCTGAATATTTTGAGGTAAAACAATGGGGATCTACTCCAATTTAAATATTTAAGTTGTGTCGGGTTTTGTGATCCTTTCTCGTCCATCACATCTCGTCTTAAATTAAATAACAATAAGTAAGAAATCCATGACTGCTGAGCCAATAATGAGAATATTTATATATATCCTCATTGCTGGTGGAATAACCTTCCCAATACCACTCGTCAGCATTGAACTGTTCCAAAAATTTCCTGACTCGATTTTCTTTTTAATCTTTCAACTCATTAGGAGAATCTTAGCGGATATATCTGTTTATTACCTCGTTTATTTTGTCTTAAAAGGCCGTTGTGACGATCATTGGATGCTCATGGGGTCCGTTCCAATGTTTATTGCTATGCTTTTTATGATTGCCTTATTCTCCGCCAATATTAGACAGCAATTTCAACCTAAATGGCACTTCTATAACGCATTAACTTTAGTCATTCTAGCGGCATTCTGCTTAAAATTCCAGCAAATGTATACCTTGCTTGAGACTGCTGGCTCTGGCTCAGGCTCAGCTGAGAGGTTTTTCAAAGTCATAGCCGTACCAGTAATACTACTATCTGTGCAAACTTCAGTGATCTTTCCTTGTATCATGACAAAAAAATTGCCTCGAATTCTATCAGTATGGATGTGGATCTCAGTGCCTATGTACTCGGTGTTGCTAATATTAGCTGTGACATATTTCTACAATTTGGATGATAAATATTACTTCTCCATTTATCGCAAAGGAACGCGAATCGTACGAATGCTATACCTGATAGTTTTTTCTCCCTTAATGGCATTTTGGATTGTCAGAGCGATTATGTTACAATGGGAACTAGCAGATGATAACTCAGCAAGACTATACATTATATTCAGCATCATCATCGGGAGTTGGAGACTAGTTCCTCCGTTAAAATACGTTCTAATAACATCGAGATGCACTATCATATTAGCAATTGCTTAGAAACTTCTCTCTAGAAGTATGCTGCGCGTTTCTGTTGGAATTGCCAAACAGCATTGATGATCATTTGTCGGATAGTTTTTCTAAGAATCCTCTTCAAGAAAATGTCGCCCTCTAGATAGAAACAATTTTATCGAGATAAAACTGCAGGAATTAAAAGAGGCCCATTGCATGATATGCTGGGAAAACTTTGTTGAAGGGGAAGATGCAATCGGAGTTAAAAGATGTGGTCATCATTTCCACGCAAACTGCTTAACAGCTTTGACCTTAAAAAATCCTCGTTGCCCCATTTGTAAAATTAGTATAGAAAGTTGATTTAGTATCAAAGAAATAAGTTATCGATTAATTCCATATTGCCAGTTGGAATTTATTGGGTTTAAGTGTTAACTACTTGTAACCTATTAATATAGGAAAAACTTCATTGTCGCTATTGCGAAATCTGTAGCAGACAGCTTTGGTCTCGTGAGTGTTTCGAGGGTTGCCCTTTTTTTGTTTATTTGGAATAAAAACTTGACGATTAATTGAAAGCAGATTTTTCAAGAAAGGTCTGGAATCTAAGGGTGTCATTGGATTAGTGAATAAAATAAGAAATAGGTGCTTGAGAATCAGTTTAACGTTTAGTGTGTATCGTATTCTGACCTCTTAAAATATGTTTATTGGAGTAAAACAAGAAGAACCTTTCCATAAGGAGGAGGACATATTAAGGGTTTCTAAATCTGAACAGTCACCCTAAAAAGATTTTTAAACGCACCTAAAGCAAGCTTTCGAGACAGATATACATTATTTGTTGCGATTGAAACGAAATCAAAAAGAACTTCGAAAACGAGAAGCTTAGTAAACTGTCAAACGAGCCCTCTATTGCATCAGATGGAAACAATAGAGGAATCTACAGTAAGTTTTATCTAAAAGGAATCAAATCGGCCTTTTCACTACTTCTTTCCCAGGCAATTCTGAATCTAGATGCAAATTTTTTTTTGTCGTTGTACATCTGCTTTGACGCATGAAATTTGCTCAGACACAATAAAAATTACCAGCGCAATAAAGTCTAACCAGCAATCTGAACATTATTCCAGAAAATTTAATTATTTTATCAATACATTGAAAACAAGTAACTTCCCTTATGGAAAAGCCAACTTCTGGAGGACCAGAAGCTTCTCTACGAACTAACGCCATTTTGCCCCTGAAAAAACAAAGCCGACACTTCAGAATCTATAGCACGCTATCCTTGATTATTCCTCACACAATATTTTGGATCTACTTCAAAAACTACTCAACCGGCCTCTATGTGCTCATGATATCCTCAATTTTATTTCTCTCCTCAAGTTACGCTCTTCGCAAGTTTCAACCAAAGAAAGCAGACCTTGTCATTACCGTATTTTTTGGCACGTTTTCGCCTCTAATGGTATCTATCCTCCCTGAATACTCATTGCTTGCGTTAGTTATCCATATCTTGTGCATGACATTCTCAGCATGGGAAATCAGAGTTAGAAACGCCTGTGCTTTGCCCTTGATTAACGTGCTCTGCTGGATTATCTGTTATTCTATTTATCAATACAGATCTCCGAATGGTCTCGAAGAGGCCATCTCCTTCATAAATAACACTTCAATTTTCGCTCAGGCCGCGCTGAGTATCTTCATAAGTTATATTTCACTCTATGCGATCGTAAAGCAAAGGATCTCTCAGATCGGACTACGCAAAGAATACGAACGCAAGCTTCTTTTGTTGAATAAAGAGCTTGAAGAAGCTAACCTCAAACTACAGAAAGCAAACCAAGAGCTAAAACATGCATTACAGGAGAAAGATAATTTTACCTTGCGATTCTCTCATGAGATCCGAAACCCACTCAATAGCCTCTTGGGCAATGTCGAGCTCTGCTATGAATGCGTCGGAGAAGGAGAAGTGCGGAATATGCTTAAAGAAGCTAAGATCAGCGGTGAGATACTCCTTCAGCTTATCAACAACGTGCTTGATACAGCGAAACTATCCACCGGAAGATTAGACATTTCGACGAGTCCCCACGACGTAAGAGAATTCCTTGAACGATCATGGATTGTCTGTTCCGAAATTATCAAGAAGAAAGGGTTGTATGGGTCATTATCGGTAAATTCCAACGTGCCTGATGTTTTAGATTTTGATCATCATCGCTTGATGCAAATCCTTATCAATACTATTTCCAACGCGACTAAATTTACCGATTCGGGGTTTGTAAAGGTTTACGTTGAATACAAGGCAGGCAACGAGATTGAACCGTCTGATATGAAACCAAGACATTCAGAATTCTATTATAGCCATAGTAGACAAGAAATAATTGAGGAAGTATTGAATTTAGACCTCATCAGTGAAAATTTGAAAGAACGATTTGATGTATTAACAACCAAAAATAAACGTTTTAGAAGTGAAAGAAACTGGGGGCAAAAATTGCAGAGAGATTGCAGTGCAAGAGTGTATACAGCTCCAAATTTTGAGTCAGATGAGAAAGAGTTGGAAATTTTATCAAATAAACCACCTCATCCTCTGCTCAAAAAATTCCCTCAGAAAGATAAGCAGGCTAGCAATGGGTTTATTAGACTAGAAGTGGTTGATTCCGGCTGTGGGATAAGTAAGAGCGAGCTCGAAAGTCTCTTTAAAAAGTTTAGTCAAGTCCACGAGCAATCCTCAAAAAGACAGATCGGAACTGGTCTGGGTCTTTGGATCACGAAGGAGATCATTGGACTGATGCAAGGAAAGATCGAAATGCACTCTCTTCCGAAGCATGGTACCACAGTTGTAATTATGCTAAAAACTCGATATTGCACTGGAGAAGTTGGAGCAACTACATATAGAGACCAAAACTCGATGAAACAGCAAAGGACAAGCAGCTCAAGAGGTGCGAAGGTCAATAGGGCTCTCATTGTAGAAGATATCCCTTACAATCGGGAAGTTAACCGTCGGCTTATCGAAAAATGTAATGTTACTGAGATCATGACTTCTAGCGATGGTAAAATTGCCCTTGAGCTCTTTAAATCTAAGGGAGAAGGTTACTTTGACGTCATCCTCATGGATATTGATATGCCAGTCATGGATGGGAAAACTTGTGTAAAACTTATGCGACAGCATGAAGCGCTTCATGGTTGGAAACCTTGTGTGATTATCTTCTTGACAGCTTATTCAGAGTCTAAAATACAAGCTGAAATGCTCGACAAACACGGAGAATATAGGGCAAATGCATTTCTTTCGAAACCAGCTTCGTTTATGACACTCTTTTCTACAATAAAACAATCCTTTGAAAATATTCTGGATGGAGATTTACAAATGCTAGGAGTTAATAGTACTCAAAGTGTTAGTATGAATGTCTTTTCGCTTTCAAAGATTATCGAATCCGATGGAAAAAGCGAACAAGTGATTTTAGTTGTGGATGATGACTCGTTTAATCTCTCTATGCTTTCTAAAATGTTGCATATGTGCGGGTATGTTGCTTTGGAAGCTAAGAACGGCAAGCTAGCTGTCGATTTGTTCGAGAAACATTGGAAAGATATCAAACTGGTGTTAATGGATTGCGAAATGCCGGTAATGAGTGGGTTCGAAGCAACGAAGACGATCATTGCCAAGCATAAGACCAAAAAGGAGTTTACGAATAGAGAAATTGCGATTTATGGTCTTACAGGACATGTTGGAATAGAATATAAGCAAAAATGTCTGGAAGTGGGTATGAAAGGTGTACTAGAGAAACCGATTACAGTAGAAAGACTGACTTCGTTGCTGAAAGATGGATTAGTTAAGAATTAAATTAAGGTTGGTCTGTAGTCAGAGAAATATTAAGTTGAATGAAAAAGATTTTGCTTAAAATTGAAAGTTTACACTTTTTTACAAATAATTATATTGCTGACTCCGTAGTATGAGGAGTACTGCTATTTATTATCCTTATTTTTACATTGCAAGTTTTCATTCCAAGTTTCCAATCTATTTGAAGAATTAACTTCGATAGTTCTAGTTAGAATTCCAAATTCTTGATCTTCTTCTTTTTTTCAGCAAGGCTTAAGCCAGGCTTAGAGACTGAAGTTTGTGCCCATTTAGCCATATCAAACGATATTTCTCTGATGTGGGTGCCTTTCTGTTAGATTTCTAGAGTAATTTAACCTCCGAATTATTTGACTTTGCTCGTTTTCTCTGAAGCTGTTTGCATAGTTAGCCATTTGAGGATATATTACGATCCAGTTAGCTCTGCTTCTCTTTCTAAGGCTTTCTAAGGCCGTAGCACCAAGCTTCAACTGGTTTTGGCCGTCTTTTTCCAACAAAAACACAATAGAAATTTCGCGAAAAATCTTTCCAGGGTTTCTAGAAATCTCTAACAAACTCAACAAAAATTTTACTTTCCAGAATTTTCTGTTCAATTATTATTTAAAGCACGGCAGAAAATGAAAGTCATCAGAAATTAAATCTAGATCAAACTCGAGTAAACAGTCTTACATAGCTTCAAAAGCAATGAGCTTCAGACTTTTGAGACAATTAGCAAGACTTCCACGTAGACACCGACCTTTCTACGATCCTTTCTATGATCCTTTCTTCTATCCTCCTGAGATTTATCATCCTACTGAGCTGAGATACCCTATGTACAGACTTAGAGAAATGATGGATGAAATGGAGGAAATGATGGACATGTTTATGGAGCCAGAAAGATACATTGACATCAAGGAATCGAAGAAGCCCGCACTTGAGCAGAAGGGATCAGAAGCAAAAGCTGAAGAGACTAAAACTGCGACCCGTGAGAAGGAAAGCACAACACAAGAGAAGGAGAGCAAACCCCAAACAGTTCAGGCTGTAACTAGAGCCAAAAGAAGGGACAGCCTTTCATTCTTCGACGATGAGGCCACTGATAAGGTATTTGGAAGAGCTCAACAAATTTTTGAGCAAGCAAGTAAAGAGGAAAAGCCTGCTCTAACACTGGATGAGAACGATGAGCTCCTGAAATCAAAAGAAGAGTTTGAAGAAATTAGGAAATTCTTCAAGAACCAAGGTATGGATTTCACTGGAAGCCACTATCAGTCCTCGACCATCTTCAAAGATGGAAAAATGGTCACAGTTGCCAAGCACGCTAAGTTAAATCCTGATGGTACGGTTAAAACCGAAGTGGTGCAAGAGTACAAAGATAACAAAGGACAGAAAGACTCAAGAAAATGGATGAAAGAGGATAAGATAGCGGAGGAACTAGAAAATAAGACTGAAGAGACCAAGAAAGAAGAGACCAAGAAAGAAGAGATCAAGGAGCAGACCTCAACTGAAGCTTCCGCAACGGCTTAAGCAATAAGGGTGAGAAATAGATGTAAATATGCCTATTAAGCGAATTACTTAGAATAGAAATAGAAAACTAAAAAAACTGTATATTGCATGTAAAATCTTCATAATGATCCTTTATGTGAGAATAGATAGATTATTTACATAATTTTCGTTAGATTATTTTGTAAATTTTCTATTTATTCCTCAATTCAAAGAAAATCATTGTGTGTTGAAAATGTGACTCAATGGAAAGTATGTGAGCGATTTGTTTATTCTGGATTTGTTATTGGCAAAACAACAACATATTATATAAAAAATGAATATCTGCAATGGAAAACGAAATAACTTTCTTTATAATTTACCAAAAGCGAATCTGAATATGAGAACGCTGAGTCTTCAGAAACATTCCATAGACTAAGAAATCTCTTGATAAGCCACATTTTTCTCGTAATATGTTCAAATAAAGAAGGTAACACATTCAGGAAGAGCTTCCAATACAATTGAAAAATAAATAATGCTGTGCAAGCAGCTGTTCTGAGTAACAAATTAGCATTCACTTTCATCTGCTGTGATGAATCATAATAAAATTTCATATAATCAGGATCAGGCCTATACTATTTATAAGACTAATAAAAGACTCAATTTATTTAGCGTCTTAATAAAATTATTAACGAACGATTTCTGTTTGCTAATGACACTGAGTTTCAATACTCACAGAAGACTTACTGATTTCTTGGTTTCCTTCGCTCACGCAGAGCTCCACCTTGAGAACTTTCGAAAAAATCTCGCAGAAAACCCTGACTTCGAACCTTATACAGCGTTCCAGAAGCTTGATCAGTTCAGTCTTGGCTACCTCAGAATTTCAGATTTCTCTACCTTCCTCTCAAAATTCGGGCATAGCGTCCAAGAAAAAGACATCGAGATCTTCTTTCGCAATTACGACTTCAATAACGACATGAGAATGAACTATACAGATTTTTTAGAGGCAGTCCTTCCCTCTACTGATGAAGTCCTTCGTCAATCCGCAGCTCGACGTCACACATACCATCTGAATCCAACTCAGCTAGGCGGCAAAGCGGAAAGTCAGCTCGCTGAGCTTCTTTTGGAAGAGGTCAATGTCTATCGAACGCTAGAGGCTACGAAGATCGAGCTCATCAGATGTCTCGACTGGGACGTACATGCAGCTTTCAAAGCAATTGACAACACTCGAAATGGGTGCATTGAAGCAGGGGTCTTGGTCGAGTTCTTGGAGAAAAACTCTAAAATGACTCAAGAAGAAATCCAGCCTTTCTTCAGGAAAATCGACAGAGATTTAGATGGGAAGTTGTCGTATACAGAGTTCGTAGAAATATTCCATCCGTTAGAGAAATACTATAAGACGTCGGAGTATTATAGAAAATTATCAGAAAGCACCCGCAAAGCTCTTTTCGAAATAGGCTTCGAAGAAAAATTGACTATAAACGCTGACAAATCTGCGATTCCCAAAGACACATCATCATATTTTACGCCTGATGCGAGCTCTAAGTACGTTGCGTATGATCTGGCTGGACTAATCTCTCAAGAGAAGAGTACAAGACCTAAGAACGAGAGTCCAGCCTTTCATAGCCAAAGTCCAGGCGATGATACGCATCCTGGAGAGGATTCGCCTCTACAGTCCAAAAGCTACACTGAGTCAATCCAAAAAATATATTCTGAGCAGAGTTTCAGCAAATCTGTACAAAATCTCCCTCAGAAAGAAGATTCAAGAGCAGCATTGGATCAGACTGCTCCTCGAGACAAAACCTATGTACCAAAAATCCCGACCGAAAAAGCACTAAAAAGATCAACAAGAATTTCTCCGAAAGCGGAAGATTATATCCATGATATTGTGAAGTCTTCTCTGCTGCATACCCAGCAGAAGAAGCAACAGAAGGATCGACACGGCGAGATCTATCAACAAGGATTCGAGAATTTAAGAGGGAATAGCAATGGTATTCTTATGGCAGAAACAGGAACTCAAGGGAACCAGCAACGTCTGATCCAAAAGAAACTCGAATTCGATCACGACACTCAAAAAGCACCTCATGAAGACACTAACACCGATGATATATCATTCAGACAGAACCATTTCTGGGCCGGTCACGAGTCAAATTTGAACCGGATGCATCAAAATGCAGAAGAACCTAGAAATCGACAGTTGGCGTCTTCTCAAAATGAGAGTTATGTTCCTCAGAATTCATTCGAGTCAAAGCATTTTGCTGTCTCGAGAAAACTCAACACGTCCAAAGGCTCAAACGCTTCACAAAAGCCTGTCTGGATGCCTGTCGGTCCAGTAATCAAAAGAGCTCCCGAGAAGCTTCTTGAAAGAAGTAGCAGTCCATCACGGGTATCTTCTCATATGAGCGCGAACGAGAGCCTTCACGCGTTTGCATGGCAAAATGGGCTTTCAAGCGAGGCATCATATCAAAGGCAGAGCCAATCTCCTGACAAGGCTCAAAGAACTTCACAAAAAAGCGATGGTACGCATGATCTCGAGATATTGAAAGAGATTGACTCGAAGCGAATTCCCACGCAATCCAAAGGCAGTCGAGACAGCTTTCGGAAAGATGAGCGGCCGTATACGATGAGAGCGTCTGAAGAGCAGTATTTTATGAAAGTGCTCAAAGATATTATCGAATTGGAAAGAGCTTTTGAAAAAGCTAAAATCGACTTAGTGAGACAAGAAGATTTTACCCCTTTAGTCGCTTATCTCGAGATTTTCAGCGAGGAGGGCCAAGTTCTTTGCAGTCGTTTTAAATTCAGGGATGTGATAGAGAGTTATCGCCTAAACATCTCCCCCGTTGAAATCGGATTACTGTTTAGCTCTTTTGACAGAGATAGAGATGATAATTTTAGTCTGCATGACTTCGAAGCTCTCATCTATCCCAGCGATCCAAAATACGTTAAAAAACTTGAAAATCGCAAGCCTTCCCAGACAATTTCGAGCGCAACTCACCATAAAATCTTAGAGTGGCTAAAGGTAGTCGCTGCAACAGAGCTCGGAGTCGAAAGAATTAGACACAGAATAGCCAAGCGGCTGCTTTTTAGTTTTGATGAAGCCTTTGGTGCTTTGGATGGTGGCAAGAATGGATATTTACTAGCACAAGATATTCAGAATTTCCTGGGTTATAATGGAGTTAAAGTAGATCTCTTCGAAGCCAGCTGGGTTATATCGCAGTTAGATTTAGATCGAGATGGAAGAGTGTCACATGAGGAGTTCCAAGAAGGTCTAACGCCAAAACTGAATTTGGATCTCCGAAATAAATGAGAGGTTTTGAGAGATCACGACAAGTAGTACCTCATCAAATGGGTTTTCTATTGATTTTTTTGGGTATCTATCGTATTGAAACCAACTCACAAATTTATCAATGTGATTGCTATAATCATAATTATCATGCTATTTGTTTGCTTAAGACAACCTTATAATTTCTGCTGGGTTAATGTATATGCGACATTTATAAAAAACAAAATGGCCTCAAAGCATTAAATATTGTTGGAATAGGAAGAATGGATGGATGTTATCAATCTGCTAATATTACTTGTATTGGCTAAATAACACAGAAATGGTGAATCAATTCTCCAGTAAACAATTCGATTATCCTCAGAGAAAGGGTGTGTAAATTGATTCAAGGGCGTGGCGGTTAATTACAAATTTGTGTGATAAAAATTTCGGAGCTGTTAAGTTTAAGAGGTGATATAAAATTAACTGAACACGCATCTGATGATCGTCGGGAATAACCCATCTTTGAACCAAGTAAGAGTTCCTTCTTCTGATTTTGAGGAGAACCTTTTTTCTGTTAGACTACTCAAAATTTCTGCACCGTTGAGAATAAGAATGGTATTTACCATGGTGAATTAAACTCTCAAGGACAAAAAGAGGGCAAGGGGACTTTTTTCTGGGATTCAGGAGAGCTGTATACGGGTGAAGCGCTTTGTAAATCATTTCAACTGACAATAAATTGCAGGTTCTTGGAAAAATGGCTCAATAGAAGGGTATGGGGTGCTGTTTTTTCGTTTGGGAGGCTTTATCATTGGATCTTTTTCAAATAATCGAGCTCAAGGTCAAGCCCTCTTATATCTACCCAATAAAGACGTAATCCTTGGCCATTGGCTGGATGGATTTCTTCATGGCAACGTGCTCAGATACATCCACCAGAATGATTCCTGGAATATTTTCGAGTACTCCAAAGGATCTCTCTCCAAATTGCTTAGACATGGGAAAGGCAGCTATGTCCCTGCAGGTATCTTAACAATAAAAATGAGCAAAGATACCACTGATTTTAATCTAAGATTTGTTCGATATGAAGCAGTTCTTCGGAATTACCCATCAAAATAGCGACAAGGAAGTGGTATACATTCGTTCAAACCCTCGCAATGAGACCTAACCATCAATTCAATCCTAGAACGTCCTTCATTTTAATTTTCAGGGCATGACGAGGAAGGATCTGCTATTATTTCCTGGTGTTGTAAAAAGTAAGAGTCATAATGGCCTTGGAATCAGTTATGCAGATTTCTTGCTTCACCAACGAGGATTTTTTGAGGTACTGACTTCTTTTCAATAGATACTTAACAGCACGCTCTCATCCTTTTCAATATATAAAATAGAATGGAGAATTAGAAGGACAGTGCAGAATTATATTCGCGAATGGTAATGTTTACGACGGATTTTGCAGAAAAGGAAAATTCAATGGGCCAGGTAATAGACTGTTAATTATACGAAACTTCATATTTCTCTCTCTCTCAAAGGAATGTATTACCAGAAAGCAAAAAACAAATGGGTTTATGGGATATATGAAGATAATATGTGCATAGAACTCATCAACACAGGAACTGGATTTCCTCATGGAGTTATTTGTAAATGTTAGTCGAGTGAGGTTACTGATTCATTCTCTTAGCTTCTTTAAAGAAGAAAAACCACGAAGCCAGTACAAATTGCAAAGACTCATTCCCATCTTTCAACGTTTTTGATTTCGTTGAAGACAATGATGACCCAATCACAACAGATGAGATATTGAAATATTCAGAATCCGACTGTGATACTGGAAGAGCCTCAAACACAAGAGCATTTAACAATATACTTGCAGAAGAACCAGAGAATTATGTGACTCTCACAGACACTCTTCAAGCTGGTCACAATGAACCTCGTAAAAGCCAACAGCCAGGAAAAGCAAAGAATGAACAAGATTCTAGTCAAATTCAATATCCGGGAACAGACACCCTGTCTTCGGAAGATCATTTCTTCAGAAACAAACCGAAATTAGAATTCGCGCCAGAAATGAATCAGATTGGAGAAACACTGCCAAGTTTAGAAACATTGTCTGACGAGAATAAACGTCCACACCTTCCGAAACGTGCTCATCCAGCAATACCAGGCGTCGGACGAATGATGAACATTGATGCTGATGGATATACCAGGAGAGAAATAATATTTCCTGAAGAAAGAATTCCTCTTGATACTACGATGTCGGCTATTGAGATGGTTACACAATCGAATAAAAGTTTTACCACTCATTGGCAGCTTACCATGGAAAATAGAGTTTCTTCCCTTGAAAGTCAGAATGAAATTCGCGATTATCTTTGGATGGATCAAGAAAGAAAGGAAAACAATGTCTTAGGAACACCTTCTCAAAGGTCTCCAGATTTCAAGAGACGCACTAATAGAGAAGATGATGATTTTGTGTTTGCCGATGCCTCTCCAGAAAACTCTGCGCGGAAAAAATATCGCAGAATTTCGGCTGGTTTGAACAGCTATGAGACTGATTTTTCACCAAATAAAGGTAACTTAGTGGTAGATACTGAAGAGAGACTCGAATCTGCTGAAAAGAACGATTACAGTCTAATTCAACTCCGTAAAGAGCCTAATTTCCTTCCGAAGTTAGATTCATTGCCTATGTCTAAACCGCTGCCTATTTCACTTCCGAATGAGCTTGACAGGAGAACACAGGAAAGAAAACTTGGATGTATAAAACTAAACTGCGACAAAATTCGAGATGCAGGTGAGGATTCAGTTCCAATAAAAACGAAATCACAAGAGAGAGAAAATAATGGACTCGCGGCAAAAATTTCTCAAAATCATCAAGAAGATACGATTTCCCTATCCTCAAACACTCCTTTAGATTCCTCGCGTCTCCGAAAATCTACCGCGAGAAACTCCGAGTTTGAGGGGCAAAACTTACAAAAGAATTCCGACGGTGGAAGTCCACTGCAGACTGGCAGAGAAAGCTTTGTATTCCAAAGTGATCGATCTGAAATACCATCTGCACGATCAATTAATGTAACATCAGTACAAAGAAAAGAACCAGTTGTCAATTTAACAAGAGCAACTATCGCAGGTCATCAAATAACTTCTCAGCCACCATCGGCTCGAACGGATTTGGAAAATCCTTCACAACTGAATGGAAATATCCAAAACTATACTGTAAATGATGCTCCTAAAATTTTTGCTGGTTTTGATGATAATCCAAAGAATGATATCGCAGCATCTGAACCACAAAGCCTCAAAGATCAACCTCTTGAAGAAGGTTATGCTCTGGGTTCATCTCGTAAAAGCCCACGGATGCTCGCTGATAATCCCAGTAGGCATGGATCACCGAGAATACAAGAAATTGGGAGAATTGAGAGCAAAAGTCCTTGTCATGTTGCTACCCAAGTCAGGAAGGCTCAATCTTCTTGCAATAATGTATCACCCAGCATCCGCACTACTACGGACTTAAAGACTCCGATAAAAGAACTGGATGTTTCTTTCTTCATCCAAGAAAACTATGCTATAGAGAAGACAGATGTAAAGCAAGAAAGTCCCAAAGTTTTAGGAATTAACAGTAGTACTCATGTTCCTTTGAATGAAAAAGACCCAAATGTGCAATATTCTAAGGACAAAATAATTGAGCCTCCTCAAAGATTGTTTGAAGCAGGAGACAAGTTCGAATATCACAAGGAAAATTTCTATGAATGTGGTGCAATCATCACCGCGTCAGATGGAGTAAGATATTTTCATGTTGATGTTCCTATCACTGGAAATCTCAAAGAAACCATGCTGACAGGAAACGACAATAAGGAAGAACGGAAAAATCTTCCTTTTAATGAAACCAACTTCAAAACAAACCTGATTCACGCTATTTCTGGACCAGAATCTAATGCAATGGAACCGAATTTGATTGTAGCAAACGACTCCGCTGGAGCTAATGAATTATTACAAAAAATCAGTTCAATTGATACTTGCGTTAAGAATGATCCAATTGAAAATCAAAAAGAAGATTGTAGAGAAGAGCCACAACCTCCAGCTGATTATATCGAGAGTTCAGAAATTGTTGTTCGGGAAACGAGAGTAGAAAAGAAGGGTCAAAAATTCTCAAACACGGAATCGAAAAAGGAGATTCCTTTACCCCGAAAGTCAAAAAAGGATACAACTTCTTATCTGGAGCCCAATGCAAGAATAAGAATACAATCTAAATCTAGACGAAAAGGCTTATTGAGTCGAGGCACATTGAAACAGATGCTTGAGATCGAAGAATTTGAAACTTCGATTTTGGAATTAGATTTCCAAGGGAACTCGGTTAAGACAGAATTGATGGAAGTAACCAATCAACTTGAGCTCGGCTACTTTGATCACTTTACAGCACTCTCAAAAAGTAATCGGATTCCACACAAGCCTCCAATAGGGAGCCACGTCGATCCTATAATAAAAAAATTCTACCCACCACCTCAAAGAACTATTTGCTGGAAAGATAGGAGGACTCTTTCCTCCTTAAAATGTTCTCATTCTTTGTCAGAGATCACAGTTTTCGAGTATGCAGAAGATGAGGAAGAAACTCTTTTCATTGCTGATGAAGAGAACTCTCCTCAGCTAGAAATTCATAATCATAATCATAATCGCGTGTCATTAAAAGAGAGTGACGGCTCGATGAACATTAGCGCAACAGATTCTAAGATTCAGGCTATTCAAAAATCGGAGGATATAAAGACAATAGACCTGACACTGCCATCATCAATGAATAACAATAGCAGTGAGACAAAGGATACAATAAAATCAACAGTCTCAAAAAAAGTCGAGACTTATACAAAGTCCAAAGAAACCAATGAGAACAACATCAAACGAAATACATCCAGAAGCTCTTTGGAATTGGTTCAAAAATTTAAGAAGGCGTGTACTTCAGAAAAAGAAAAAAGTCCAACCCCAATAATCGATGAAATTTTCCTGCACTCAAACCAAAACAACTCATCAACTATTGTAAAAAAAGAATCACGCTCACCTCTGATCATCGAAAAAACAAAAGAGAGCGGGACGTCAATTCCAGACGCTAACAAGCAAACTGCCAAGATTTCCGAAAAGAAATCCTTTAAACAACCTCAAATTTATCGTTATCAGTATCCTGAAGGCTTAACTCAAAGTAGCAAGGAAGACCCATATTCCGATCCTGACTTCAAAAATGGTGTTGATGAATCACATCAAAAGGATTCCCAGTTACTTCGCCTGATTCCAATTCCAGTCGATTCTACCTCCAAAGTCGTAAATAATAAGAAAAATGATTGCAAAACTCTCGCAATAAATCAGAATGTTAGACCACCTACACAACCTCATTCTCAAGCGAACTCAAAAAATATAGAAAAAAAGACTGAACCAGATTTCATTTTGACTGGATTTGCTTTAAGTCAGTTTGACAAAGACATTACGCAAAAACAAAGCTGCGAGATAGAAGAAAATTTTCCTTCAATTAATCCAGTTGTTCTCAAGAATTCTCTAGGATTCTCAAATCTGATCCATGATTATGTGATTCTCAGCGATCGCTCACTACCGACTAATCGCAGTTTAGCAAATTCATCCATATTAGACACTCAGAGAGAAAGTAGAAGCAAAATTGATCAGGCTCGATTTTTAAGAGAGCTAAGCCTCAAAAGCATTTTGGAGCCCTCTAAACGATCAAAGTCTCCATTAAACATGGCCGTCAAAGACCAATCTCCCTCCAATTGCAGCTCAGCGAGAAGTATTTCTATGAATACCGCACGGGAATATCAGAAGTATGAGCGTCAGCTGCAGCAAGAGCGATCGGCTGAAAGAACACTCACAAAATTTAAATTAAATACTAATGAATATTTTGACGCAAAGAATGGATTTGAAAAACAACGGAATGGTACTCCCTCTGGTACAAGTCATAAGCAGAGTAAAGGGGTTGATTTTAGTGAAAGACGTCAACGCTTAAAAGAAAGGAACCATCAAATTCTGGCGGATAGTCCTATTAAGAAGTCGAGAATTGCATGTAATAAATCATTTACAAACCAAGAGTTTGAGATAGAAGACCCAAACCAATTGATCACATTCAATAATATGAAGAACAATGTCAGCCCCTCAAAACTTGCTAAAGCCGATATGGAGAAGAAGATTATTTCGCAAAATGAGCTTGCGAACGAAAAAATATTTTCCTTATTCTTTAGAGGAATAGATTATACAAATTGCAATGCAATGAAGACTTTTGATCGCAGAGTTAATAATATGATTGATAGGATGATGCGTGAGCAAGAAAATAAACAGAAAGTGCAGACAAGACTCCAGAGTTCAGAAGCTGGCAGGACTCCCCTGAAGACCAAAAGTCCTCACAAACAGATCGAACAAGACCAAAAGTTGGAGGCATTTGAGAAATTTTCTTGTATGAGTAAATCGAACCTCAAACCAACAGCGTGCAGGAGAAATGCAGATTTTGAGCCTGAATCAGAAGAATGTCTCTCTTATAGAGCAAAAGAACCGCTGCAGGAAATATCTCCTGTATTTGCCCAAGCACAATTGGCTCGTACAAAAGTTTTCGATAAAATAACACAAATTTCTAAACAAAGTTTAGCGAACTCGGATTTCAGAACAAGAAATAAATCCATTGAACGGTCGCAATCTCGACTGCAACTTCGATAGATGTAGATGTTTAACAATGCTTTTCATTCGGATTTACTTAGATAATAGAAGTAGTATGGAATCGTAGTCAGAATTTTTTCGTTTTACAGTTTCATCTTTTTCTATTGTCAGTCATATGTTATTATTTAAAACTTTTTTCACAACTGCCATTCAATAAATAACAAAAGGAATTTGCAAGTGTGCTGAGGTGCGAGAAGCTTCTATTTCCATTTTGAGACCTTTAGATCTCAAAAGCATCTTGAAAAAGACCCTCAATTTTCTTAAAAGACTGGATTGCTCAGAACACTACTTCAACATGTCCATTATCGTATTAATAGCGCTTCCCATGATGATTTCTTTTTTTTCCCATTTCGAAAAAGAATTCTCATTACGATAGGTTGAGTCTTACTTATAAATTCACAGAAAGTACATTCTTTAGCAGAGGATAACTTCTGGAACCTATTAGAAGAGGCGAAATTCTATTGAGATCAACATGATTTCATTCGTTGATATTACTCAAAAATCTCTCTATGCATATATAAAAAAACTTAATTTCATTTGATTGAACCAATTTGAAATAGGTCCAATTACGGCAAATCAGGATTCTTTAGAGGTATATACCTCAAAAAACTGTGATTATCCAATTGATTTTTGATATCCAAAAAAACCCTCCATATATATGAGAATTTGATTTTTTCTTTATTTGTCGCTTGAAGCCTTGTATGCTACTAATATGGGAAAATATGTTATTTCCCAGTGACAAGAACTTCATGAGATGATACATCATCTTATAGAAATCAGAAAAAGGATTTTAGTGGATTACAAAGTTTGCTGCTTCAGGGGCAGCCGGGCAGTTTCGAAATCGGTTTCCAATTAATTTATTTGCTACGAGCATGATTACAAAAATTTATCAATTAAGAACTTGAGTCAACTCATTCAACAATGTCACAATTCAATGCTCTTCGTCGGCAATCAATCGCCCAAAGAGCTCGCAAGTCATTTATTGAAGATCCTCGTAACCTTCAGCGCATTCTTCAAGCCGAACTACAAGATTTTAGGAGCGATGCGAATGAACAAAAAGATCCTCAATTCGAAAAGAAATTGAAATTAAGAAAACTAAGACTTGTCACCAAAATCATCGATACCACTAGTTTCCTTCTCGCAACGGCTGGAGTTCTCATTGCTACTTGGGACTACGAGCTTTTTTACGACGACGGCGAAGGGAATCATTTTAAAGAAAGAGGATCAAAAGGAAAAGGTCTTCAAGCCTTGGTCAGTATCACAACCGCAGCTTTAATGGTGACGATGATTATCCATTCTATTCTGTCCTATCGAGTTGAAAAAATAAAAAACCCAAACTACAAGAATGTGAGCTATTGGAGGTCAAGATTTTCAAAGCAACTCCTTATCGAGATAATTATCAACGGCATTCACTGTCCGCCTGGCTTCGACACTACTTTTCAAGTGAACCAACTTGATATCCAATGCTACTACTCTCTTTCCGGTGTTCTCTTAAACTGCATGTTCATCCGGTTCTACATTCTGTTTAGAATATTTGCGGTGTATTCCAAATGGACAAGCGAAATGGCTCAAGAGAGTTGTGAGCCTGAAGGATGTGATGCAGATACTATATTTGCGATGAAAGCAGTGCTGAAAGAGAAACCTTACACGGCTCTATCGATGCTGATGGCTACGACTATTGTAATTTTTGGCCTAGTTATGAGAAATTTCGAGAGACCTGTGTACCTGAGTTGGGATCCCAACTCATCAGGATATCAAGACTATGACTTCATTTGGAATGGGATGTGGCTTATTGCAATTACAATGACAACTGGTAACTATTGATAGTTTCTATATTCTCTAATTTGTTGTTTCTAGTTGGCTATGGAGACTATTATCCTCGAACTCACTTAGGTCGGTTGATTTCAGTTATTGTCAGTTTTTGGGGAGTGTTTTTGGTTTCAATGATGGTTGTCACGCTGACAACCTCATCGTCGTTTGAGCCCAAGGAAGCGAAGGCCTATGATATCCTTTATCGACTGAACATGAAGGAAAATATCAGAAAGAAGGCAGCGTTCGTCGTAACGACGGCGATCCGCATTGTCTCAAATCACAAGAAATATAAGAAAGGAAAAATTGAAAGAGAACAATACAAAATTGACGATTCAGCATATAATAATGAGCTGACCATTAAGCTCGAATTATTTAGAAATGCAAAGGCTATGCTCTCGGATTATGAGATATCACCTGAAGAATTGCTCAGGCAGCTTTCTGAAAAAATTGATAGAGATTTCGAAGATTTGAAAGATATTCTTTTGTCGATGGTGTCTCTTGAGAAGCAACTTGGAGAGATCGAGAAATCTCAGAACCTCATGCTCTCAGCTCTAAGTGATTCGATTGCATTTACGAGCAATCTTCAAAACCAACTTATGAGATATTAAATGGAGAAGCTAAGTGTAATAATAGACTGCCCTGTTAAATATTGAAGCTCTTGAATGAGGCCTATTTCCTATCCAATTATTGTCGGATTTACTTATTGGGCTAAAATTAAGGCTTCATAGCATTTGAAATTTTTTTATGGAAAATGAGATATTGAGATTTGGAGAGATTAGAAATTTGTTTGTTTCCATGAGCTTTATCTAAATTATAGAATCCAAAAGGAAAAAAATGAGAATAGCTTTTTGCTAACTAGTTGAGTAAGAACCAAGCTTTCAAACGCGAGCCATGAATTTAATAAAATTTCTTTCGTTATTTTGGAAATATTTAAAGATTATATTTTGAAGTTTCGCAATTCTCAATTAAAGATTGATAAGATGAAAACCATAGGAATATCAATCCGATCATTTCCACGGCAAGAATTCTGATCCAATGTGGTCAAAATATCTTTACAAATCGAGAATGCGTGTAAATGGTTTATTGTATTTCAAAGCATGAATAAATTGCGCTTAGCCTTATATCGCAAGGAAGGTAGCGCTACCCCGTTGGTCTATTTTTTTTGTGTTTCTTGGAGGCAAAATTCGTCTTACATCGTTTTTCAAGCTCCTTTTCATAAAATTAGTTAACTGAGCGTTTAATTAATGAGCAATAACCAAATCGGTTTATTTTAGTTAAGATTCTAATTTGTGAAGTACACTACTCAAATGTGGCTGCATAACACCATAGTCAAACCTCTCTGCAGGCCTCCTGAAAGTCTCAAAGGAACCCCACTATTTACTGAACAAAAATATACGAACTACTGCAATGTGTATGGTTTGGGTTTTGCAGCAGTATCGGCCTTGATATCCCTGGCATTTTTCAATGCTCGACCTGCCAGAGCCATAACGCAAGCATTGATAAACCTCACGCTGGTCTATTTTGTTTGGAGAAAATGGTACTCAGCAGTGCGTCTCTCAACAGCTTTTCTTACTTATTGGATGACCATTTCGTACTATAACAATCCTGATCACTTTGAATTTTACTTTGCTCCTATATTGGGATTAACTATGCTACTAGTGTATGGAACTTCCAAAACAACTCTCACGATGTTTTTCGTTTGTATGCTTATCTTTGCTTGGTTCTTTAAGCAAAAGATGGAAATCTTTATACAAACAACCTCAAAGGAAGACATTGCTGCGGCTGCGGGAAGATCATTTACTGCAATGGTCAGAATTTTCGGCACCATCTTCTTTCATTTCATAGGCAAGGTCATTGTTCAAGAGAAAACACAAAGGAAATGGATATCTCTCAAAAAGAAAATAGCTAGCCAGAATGAAGAGCTCAAGAAAGCAAACGAAGAACTCAACAACGCTCTGGAAGAAAAGGACACTTTTATTCTCAGTTTCTCTCATGAAACTAGAAATCCTCTTAATGGACTTCTTGGCAACCTTCACCTCCTGTCAGAGATGTCACTCCCAAAGCAAGCAAGCCAAATTTTAGCGAAAGCTCTCGTCTGCTCTAAAATACTGAAGAATATAGTACTCACTATCCTTGATTCAAGGAAAACTGGCCATTCTACTTCGGATATGCAATTAGCACAAACTCCAGCGAACATGAAAGTCTTTATAGAAGAAATCTCTATCTTATGTCGAGATCTCATTAGAGGAAAAGGGTTAACGCCTATAATTGAAGTTTCACATGGCTTTCCTCAGAATTTGACTATTGATCCTGAAAGACTCTCACAAGTGGTTTTTAATTTTGTGAGTAATGCCATAAAATTCACTGAAAAAGGGTTTATCCGTCTATCATTCGGATGGATTTCAAATCAACATCGGCAAGTGGATACTCATTTCATGACAGCAATCGACACAAAAGTGAGCCTTAAACTTCGAGAAAACTTAATTCAGTATGATGAGAATTGTTTTCGAAAATTACAAACGGAGGAGGATGGAGTTTTTGCTATTAGTGTCCAGGATACAGGAGTTGGTATCAAAAAGGAGCAGCAGCAAATGATCTTTGATAAGTTCGCCCAAGCTGGAACAAGTGATCAGCTAAAAAAACTGGGACTTGGGCTTGGATTGTGGATATCCAAAGTGATTGTATCTCTGCATAAAGGAGAAATATTTGTTTCAAGCGAAGAAGGCAAAGGAAGTTGCTTTACAGCAGTCATTCCAACAAAGGCAAGCGCCTCTGTTGACGCACCTGTATCTCGAGTTATAACTGAATCTATTCCAGCTGAAAAAATCGACACCGCTAGTTCTAAAAAACCGAAAATGAGAGCCCTAGTTGTGGAAGATTTTCCAATCAATCAAATAATTAATGCTGATATGCTCAAGAAATTTGGAATTGAAGAAGTCATTATTGCTTCCAATGGAAAAGAAGGAGTCGATATTTTCAAAGAGAAAGGACCAAACTACTTTGATGTGATCACAGTAGATCTCGAGATGCCCGTGATGAAAGGAAAAGATGCGATAATCAAGATCAGAGAGTTTGAAGCACGAAAGAACATTCCTCCAACTAAAATAATAATCATCAGTGGAAATGCTATTGAAAAAGAGATGCAAGATTGCACAAACTGCAATGGAGATATTCGAGCAGATGCATTTTTGGCAAAGCCTTGTGATTACATGAGACTTTCGAAGACTCTTAACACATTGGGCATTGGTACTTCGAAAAAGCTGAATACTCAAGTGAAGAAAGCTCTATTCGTTGACGATGATTTCTTTAATCTTGATATTCTTGGAGGATATGCAACGAGTATGGGCCTTGAATATATCACGGCCAGAAATGGCAAGGAGGGTGTCGAGATCTTCAAGCAGAATTTCGAGTCAATTAGCGTAGTATTCTTGGATAAGGAGATGCCGATATTGAATGGATTGGAAGCTTGCAAAATCATAACTGAAGAATGTAAATTAAAACGAATCAAATGCCCGATCTATTTAGTCAGTGGTTCGACTACCACTAGATCATTGCCCGAAGGATTTGACGGGATGATCCAGAAACCATTTACATTTAATAGGTTCGAGAAAATCATGTTGTCCCTCAGTTAAGGTACATAATTTTTGTAAACCTTTTCTATGAAATTTTTCTCATCTTTATTTAAATTAAAATTGTTGAAGTAGTTCTTGAGCTACAATGCAAGCATGAAGAAAACTTTCCACCTTACTGCTATTTCCTATTATAACTGACGTATCTGTTAATTGATTTGGAAGTTGAAATTGAAAAATTTGATATTGTTTACTAATAGTAAAACAATGAATATTGATCCTCAAGATATCTTTTAACTACTTAATTCTCATTAAAAATATTCAATTTTACAGCAACTTTACAAATAGGACATTTAGGATTTCTTGCAGTCCAAGTCTTTAAGCATTCTGCATGGAAAGTATGTCCGCATCCATTTATACCGAGCAAATCTTCTCCTTCAGCAAAATTTTCCCAGCAAATTAAGCATTGAGTTTCTTTTAATTCTTGGAGCTGCATTTTAATAATACTCTTTTTGTTCTGTTCATTCACAAAAGGAGGCATATAATTCTCTCCAATATCAAAGGAATCCATCATGGAATCGTCAGGAGGCAAAATGCCAATTTGGTAATGACTCGGGAGAAAAATATCATCAATAAACATATCGTCACCGTAGTCACTGTCGATATCATTATATGAATGGGATACAGTTTGTAGGGACCAAAGCCTTCTCCAACAACTTGGAAACATTTTGAAAGCATCTTTAAAACCCAGAGTAATCATGACAGTATTTAGAAGTGACAAAATTAATGGCATTAATGTCCAACTTCCCATGATTATGACGAATATCACATATAATCTCTCTGGGTTGTCAGCATTTACATTTCCTTCAAGGGCGACTGCTCTGAAAATCCAAAATACCATACATGGTAAATAAGTTATCGAGAATACTATTTTCACCTTGTTGGGGAGCAAACTTTTATAGGAACGATATAATTTCCATGAAAATGCCAAAGCGAATATGAATGACACCGAATACATAGCCGCTGAAATCCACATCCATATTGATATATCTCGAGGTAGGTTCGTTGCAAGTATGCAAGGTGATATTACTGAAGCTAGCAGGGATAGCATGATGATAGGAGAGACAATAACTTTGAAAAATCCCGTGCCTTCTCCTTGATATGCAATCTCATATAAAAGAAAAACGATTTGGCAGGTTAAGCAAATGGTCCCCAGAACGATTAAGGTGAATGTAGAGTAAAAGATCCATTTAGGTTGGAAATCCTGTCCAGTGCGAACGAAAAACACAGCTATGATAAAGAGCATAGCAATCAACATAGCCACAGAGAAAATCTGCAGCCAATGCTGTTCGCGGTACCAGAGTTTGTGAAGATAGCGAAGATGCACAAGAGTTAAATTGACAAAAAGTATACCAATGAGTTCAGAGACCAAAAGAAAAGTTGAGAGAGGAGGTTTTTGAGCCAATTCAATGCTGATGAATGGAATTGGGAAGTTTATTACAACGACAATGAGCCCACGTAGAAGTACTCTCAGCATTGGCAGAGCAATAATCGAGTTCCTGATTTTATTTAAATTATGGCTCAAGCAGTCTATATCAAATATAAAGAGTTTAGTAATCGTGTTGATAATGATATCTTTCGACTACTTGAAGTATGTTCAGAATTTATTTGTATCAATCCCAAAAGGATGTATCTTCTTCTTGAGAATATTTTCTCAACAGCTGTAAGCAGATGCCCAGCCTGGAAGATATTCTTATGCATTTTACACGGAAGATTTAATTTTGCATATTTAAAATATGCAAGTAAGGTAATGAGCAGCAAAGCTCTGTGGGAATTAAGTGTATCAACTCTCATCTTAAAAATTCCTTTTCGTTCTTGTAGGTGATTCTAAACGGCCATACATGATAGATAAAATGAGTTAATAACAGCATGGTTATGAAATCGCTGCCCAAATACCATTATTTTCTCGTGGAGTTAGGAAGATTAAGAGTTCATGCATGTATTATGAATTAAATAAACTATACACAAGTCTACAACTAATTAGATTACGATTTTCTGCCGTGAAACACTATCATAATTTCCTTTCCATAAAGGATTCTAAACTACTTTAAGAAGCATAACCAAAAAATTCTCGCTTTAATTGGCAGCTTTTGATTGACCCTCTAGAAAGATTCGTGAATTCTCTTAAAGCAGTTTTATAATCGTGTTTCTAATCTCATCATAAGAGCCTGGCTTGGATATGAAGCAGTTCGCCTTGTAAATTCCACTTGGATCTCGAAGTTCAGTTTGAGTTTTTAAATCTGAGAAAGCTGTTAACATAATTATATTAGTGGTTTTAGTCCATCCATGCCTAAGCTCATACTCACGAATTTTTGCTGTTGCTTCCTTCCCATTCATCAAGGGCATGTCGATATCCATAAATACAAAAGAATAATATCCCTGTGATTTCTGTTCGTACTTTGACACAGCTTCTAGTCCGTTGGTAGCAGTATCGATGTTTTTCACTCCGGCTTTCAGCAGAAATCTTTGGATGACTTCTCTGTTGTAAGCTCCGTCATCGACAACAAGAACGTTCAATTTTTCGAAATCAACACCATCTTCCAGGATATTCTGGGGAGAGACCTGCTGAGGCTCAGTCCTCAGGCTCATCTCGATTAGAGAAGGAAGAGAAAAGAGATTGTTTGTGTTGGGTTTCGATTTTGATTTAAGGACAACGACAAAGCAAGTGCCATGGTTCGGGATCGAATAAACTTCTATTTTTCCACCCATTGCTTCAACAAGCTGCTTTGTAATCCAGAGGCCGAGTCCGGTTCCAATATGTCTAGTGTTAGACTCAGCGTTCGCTTGACCATATTTTTTGAAAAGTTTGCTAACGTCTGCTTCTGACATTCCACAGCCGGAATCAATGATTTCGAATCGAATGAATCCCTCTGTTTCAGCGCTGATGAGTTGACTTGGTTCAAGTAGTTGTTGAACGTTTTGCATGAGAGGAGCAGAATTTGTTCTCTTCCCCTTGAATTCGAGTTTATGTCGTTGAACATTGTTAATAAAAGCTGCATTCATATTTTTCGTCGTTAGTACCTCGTAGCTGCGGAGTGGATATTCATCAAATTCTTCATGGCGAATTGATATTGTTACGGGTCTAATAGAGTTTATCTCCTCACCGTTTGTTTCGAAACGTCTGGGTTTCAGGAGATCATCAGAAAGCTCGGACCCAGGCTCAAAGTCGGCGTAGATCTGCACACGACCAGAACCAGTAAATTTAACTGCATTCGTGACCAAATTTGTCAGAATTTGCATCACTCGTTGACTATCGAACTCCACCAACGCTGGCATGGCTGAATTTACAGATACAGAACCAAAAAGCCCCTTTGCCTTAATGACTTGAGAGCATACGATCCAAGCTTTTTCCATAAATCTTCTAAAATTATGGCTTTTCTTGTTGATGTCCAGTCCGCCCAATTCTAACTTCGCGCTGTCGAGGACATTGCTGAGAAGCTGAAGGAGGATTTCACTGCTGACCTTTGCGTCTCTGAGCATCTCTCGAGTGGAGGAATCATGAGTGGCTTCATAAGCGAGCTCGATATTGCCGAGAAGCGAGTTAAGGGGATTTCGAATCTCATGAGAAAAGCGTAGGATAAGTGATTCTTTTTCAGCAAGAGCCTGCTTGAGTTCAATATTGACCTTCTCGAGTTTATTGTTTGTTTCTTGAAGATTTGATTGATGCTCATCAGCTTCTTCAGTTTTTATGTTTTTTCCGACCACAAGTGTTATGTAGCCCAAAAAAAAGCCGATAATCAATTGTGCAAGACGGTGAGAGTCCCCAAATAGCAGTTGGGCTTCAACCGAGTTATGGATTGCGCTTTGAGGTCGAAGACAGAAGATGATGTAGCAGATAATCCAGGTGATACTGCTTGAAATTACGAACGCTCGCGGGCTGGAGTGTTTGTGCTTTCTTGAATTGGCTGCAAGCTGGTTGATAAAGTGGTAGAACACAGCCAGCAAGGCCCAATGAGGAGCGACAAGGAGAAGCAGGGGAGGCAGACAGCCTAATATGCTCATATACATGATGCGAAAGACCTTTAGATTTCGATGCTCGTAGTGGTAAATCATAAATCTGAAAATGGCGCTTGCGATAACCAGAGCAAAAAGCCTATTCGTATAAGATTCAGAAGTCATCCACAGTAACGCTTGAATCATAACGTTGACAACCATTGCTGAGACTTCCTTTATAGGCTTCTTTTTGAGCTCATGAATACGTTTACACATTGTTGGAGATATGAGTAAGTGTAGAATTTTCTGTCGAATTTTTTAAAGTTGGCCTTAATTAATGATATTATAGACAGCAGAGAGCTTCAATCTCTAAATAATTCCTTACTGATATTTTTGATGTCAGAATTAAACAGACAGCGTTAAATTAATGCTAAGAATGATTTTGAGAACCCTTGTCTTAAAAAAATACTTCCATTAGTTTAAGAAAGTTCAGCCATAATAAAGAACTTCCTTGCCTCGTTAGAAACTGAAGAATTAATTATTTTTTGCAAGACTGAAAACGTTGCAAATAATAGCAGACCCTGATATTTCGTGGAAATGGAGAGCAATGGATCTCATCGCATAGTAATTAATTCTGATAAGGCAATTTCTGAAAGGCAAACAAATTTTTCAGTCAATCAAGAATTTTTTCAGTAATAGCAAATTTTTCCATTTTTTAATCATCTATAGTCTAACTTGCTGAGGGTGTTTAGTTTCGTAAAAAGTTATCTTAATCTAAGTATCACCCTCATTGCTTGAAGTTTGTCCTTCAACAAGTTTCAGAAACCATGCAAAATTCGAATCAAGCCTTGAAGAGTGTCTTTTAGAGGCATACTTCTTGGAAGATCATTACGTCTCCAATGTGAAGCAATCTAAAACAAATTGAATTTCAGTGAATCGCTAGGTATAAGCACGGTTTGCCAAGTGTGGCTGATACAATGTGTGGGTTTGAATGTTTGAATGTCCTTGGGTAGGAGTATCTTATCCTGATACTGGTTATAAAACTTTTTTTTTTTTAATTTGCTGCATCCATTCAACAAGTCAGCTCTATTAGAATTTGATTTGCCATCCAAAAAAAGATCATATATGTGGGACAAATATGAAGAATGCCCTACTGGGTAAGGAAATCTTAGCATTACTTCAATTAAATACTACAAGTAATTTTGCTGATGTCATGATAGGAAAAACATCTCATACAAAAGCATTTGAACCAGTCCTTTGTGTGCTTCCTCGATAATATTGTGATAATTCTGTGTAAAAGGCTTGATTTCTTCTCCTAACGTCAAAGGATTAGGAGTTTGGTGATTGTGTGCTAGGCTTCAGGCTGTGATGAAGAAACAAAAATTCTATGTATGTTCGAATATTTTAAGATGCCCTCAATTAGAAAAGGAATACAATAAAAAAATTTTTCAGTTCGAAATTGTAATAATTGATACAGTAATAGAAAATATTCTTCCCAAGGAAACTCAAAATACCATATGAGTAATTAATAGTTTCTTAACAAGAAATCATGCCTTCAATAGACTTTTGATGCATATTTTTATATCTTCCGACTCTGCGGTTGCAGCTTAATTTTGCTTGTTATCACTACTCTTTGTTTATCAAAGTCATTGTTTCTCTAACTTGTTGTGGATTGAAGGGGTTGGGAATGGAGTCTCATTATTTTAGCTTCTGCAGCTCTAACTTTGAAAATTAGTTCTCTAATTCTTTAAGGAATCATTCGCAGTTTTGAACTGAGCTTAGAGTACTAGTCCTGAACATGGTAGTTTAAGGAGTTTGTGGGACACAATTAAATCCTATAGCGATGAAGTGTTTGGTCAAATGTCTTATTATAATTTGTACTTAAACGCTTCGAGCGGATCGTTGCTTTGCTGGTCTTGGTCCTTCTCTTTCTTCTTTGTCAAGTCTCCAGTCTTGGGTTCATCGGGATATGCCTGGTCTTCCATATTCATTCCTTCAGATCTGCTTATTCAGATGTTGAGTCAGATATTTATTGAGGTATCATAATTTTGTGAGCAGAATAAAAAACTGAGCTAAATTGGAAGAATCAGCGAGCAAGCAGAAAATTAACGGAAGCAAAGCTAATGATGTCAATTCTTTCTTCGAGCTTGGGATTTGCGCTCATTGTTTTACTGATCTTTTTTCCTTGACATCATTCCCATTGAAACAATTTATTGCGAAAAATGTCTAGTTTGGATGAAGCCGAAATCTGTCGAAATTTTCTTACAAATGGTTCAATACATATTTCGATTTCGTCATTAACTTACATTTGTCCAAATCGTTTCTGGTGATTTTGATTGTTTTATAATTTAGCCATTATTACAAAATTAATAGAATTACATACTATTCAGAACTTCCCAGCCTGAGATTTCTTCAGTCGAGACTCGGCGAGAAAGTTTTATTCGCTGTTCCTTGTCTTACCAAGGGTAAAAAATAAATCGAATTCCATTCAAATATAAAAATTCTATAATTGATAACAAGGCAAAGAAAATTTTATTAGTAATCACTCTATATCAGAGAATAGTATGACAGACAAGATAAAGCACCGCGCTAACGCATTATTAACTGAGTTTGGGAAAATAACTCTCAACCTCGCGATCCAAGCAGTTCTGCGATATACGATTGAATCTTATACTGATGAAATGCTGGCTCTTGTTGTAATTTGCAACGTAACACTAGCCACAGTCCATCATTTCGAATACAAAAATCCGAAGCTCTATGGAATTTTATATAATGGTATCCTGGGATTGCTCTCTCCAATGTTTATTATCGCTTCACCTCAATGGGTAGTGCTTGTGATATTATTTCATTTTATTAACCAACATCTCGCAACTACCAACAGTTATGGGCATTCGGATCGATTGAGCTTCATCATAACGAGCACTACAGGGTGGATTACATGCTATTTGTACTTTTTGTTTGGAGAACAAGGTTCATTTCACAAAGCTATTGAAATCCAATACCTTTTTGGTGATCATTATCACTTCTTGCAATTATTTCTTGGTTTCATTTGCAGCGATTTCATATTTTTGAGCGTAAAGAGCGCGAAAACGAAAGAAATTCATCATTATCTCTCAAAGCTTCAAGAGACCAACAGCAAACTCGAAAAAGCTAACCAAGACCTCAAACAAGCTATCATTGAAAAAGATTCTCTTCTACTCCGGTTCTCTCATGAAATACGCAACCCTCTTAACTCGCTCCTTGGCAATATTGACCTCGCCTATGAAGCCACTCACGACTCTTCAATTCGGGAGATGCTCAGAGATGCTAAAGTTAGCAGCGAAGTGCTCCTACAGCTTATAAGTAATGTCCTTGACAGCGCGAAGCTAGAAACGAGAGGTCTTGATATCAACAAGAAAAACCATGACTTTAGAAGATTAATGGAGAAAGCTTGGATCGTGTGTTCTCACATCATAAAAGCGAAGGGATTATTTGGCTCTGTGTCTGTAAATACATACATGCCTACTTTAGTGGAGTTCGATAGTCAGAGACTAATGCAAATTCTCACAAATTTGGTCACGAATGCGGTTAAATTTACTGATTATGGTCATGTCCAGATATATACTGATTTCGAGGTTGCGCCTGAGATCATTGAGGATCTCCTGAAGCCTCGACATTTCGAAACGCATGGTGAGCAAATGAATGCGCTTAAAACATCGGATGACCCTGCATTGTATGAAGATTATGACGAGGTCCCAAAAAACTGCTATGAGAGTTTAACAACAAAGGTAATAAAGAAGGATCCGTTGAAGTTTCAAAATAAAAATGAAGAAACGAATGCTGATTCGTTTAGCATGTTTCGAAGATCATATTTCGCTGATTCGAATCCCCTCAATAAAGTTGAAACAGATGGATATTTAAGGTTTGAACTCGTCGATTCTGGATGTGGAATGACAAAGGAAAGTGTGCGTAACCTTTTCAAGAAATATGGTCGGGTCGGAGCTGATTCGAACAAGAGGCAGATTGGTCTCGGGATTGGACTTTGGATCACTAAGCAGCTGGTCGAAGCAATGGGAGGGAGGTTTGAAATATATTCAATTCCAAATGGCGGAACTTGCTGTGTGTTTGTGTTACAATCAAGGTCTGCAATCAAGAGCATTGAACCCCTTCCACAGTCTGGAAGCACCAATGTCAAAGTGGAATATACGCCAACGACCAAGCTCCAATCAAAGAAGCAAGATGACATGGAAGTGATATTCCAAAATTTGAAAGTTCTCGTTGTCGAAGATGAAGCATATAACAGAGAAGTCAGTCTACGATTCTTAAAAAAATTAGGAGTGAAAATCATTCATTTTGCATGTAATGGAGCTGAAGGAGTGTCTGAGTACAAATCTCATCCTGAAGGGTATTTCCAAGTGATCTTGATGGATGTTGATATGCCAGTGATGAATGGAAAAGAAGCCACTGCCAAAATTCGTGAATTTGAGAGGCAAAAGAATTGGAGCGAGAATGCAAAAATAATTATATTGACAGCCTATTCAGATCGCAAATCTCAACAGGAGCTTTTAGATACGAATGGAAGTTATCGTGCGAACAGTTTTATTTCCAAACCCGGTTCGTATGAAGAGCTTAAAAGCACCATTCTTCAGTTACAAACAAAAAAGGTAATTTAGGCTTAACTCGTGAGTTTATGATTTGAAACGGCAGCAGAAATTGGGTCGAGAAAATTCTTCGCTTCAGTCTAAATAATTTGGCCTCTACGGGACCTCCTTTAGGCTGATTATCTTCGCTTTCTTATGCATCTTATGCAGAGAGGATATTTGTGATAGAATGAAGTTCAAAACTGATGTTATAGAAAAAAAAAATTTAATTATAGTCCTATCCTTACTCGCTTTAGAGCTGAAAAGGATAATATGGAATAGTTATAAGATGATGCTTCTTTCTCTGTGATTTCTGATATTATTAACTATCATCATCTCTAGAAAGAGATACCTCTACTTTGAGATGGTTTATGAGATTCTTCAGCCTATTAAGGAACAAAATGCTGTCTATCCAGAGGAAGACAAAAATTCGCTTCTTAATGAAATTTAATGTTGAGGGAGTAACAATGCTTAGTTTATAACAGAGAACTTTTGATAGCTTATGAAGAACAGAAATGACTGGATGCCGACAAATTGGAGAAAGGTTCTAAATGAGGCGACAGGAGACATCTGTTCAGCTAAGTATGAGGCATTAAATGGTGAGAAAATTATTTAAATATCAATGGGAAAGTGAAAAACCCGTGAATTACAAATTAAGTTAAATGAATTTTATTAGTAATTTGAGAACTAAATGCCAAATTTGTTAAAGTATCGTTCAAGGGCATATTTAGCAGAATTTGCAGGAATACTCTTAAATCTGGTCATTCAAACAGTTGAGTGGGTAACCCTGGAATCTTATGGCAATGATATGTTCGCTTGCGTTATTACTGCTCATCTGGGATTGGGTATACTACATCATTTCGAATATACCAACCCAAAATCTTACAGAAATTTATATGGTGGTTATCTGGGTGCTCTGTCTCCATTGCTTACGGTGCTAGCGCCTCATTGGGCACTGATTAATGTGCTTTTCCACTTTATACTACAGCATCTTGTCGCCACAAAAAATTATGAGCATTCAGGACAAACGAGCTTTATGATAACAAGTAGTATCGGCTGGCTCGCATGCTATTCATATTTCGTTTTCGGGGAGCCTGATACATTTCACGACTCTATCGAAATTCGAAATCTATTTGGAAATCCACATCATTTAGTGCAGGTATCAGTTGGTCTTATTGTCAGTAATATAGTGTTTATGGTTGGTAAAACCGTGAAAACAGAAGAAACTCAAAGTTATCTCTCAAAACTCCAAGAATCTCACAACAAACTCGAAAAAGCTAACCAAGACCTCAAGCAAGCTCTTGCTGAAAAAGAATCGCTCATCCTTCGCTTTTCTCATGAAATTCGCAATCCTCTCAACTCTCTCCTGGGAAATGTCGACCTCGCCTATGAAGCAGTTCAAGATCCTTCGATTCGGGAGATGCTCAGAGGTGCCAAAGTCAGTAGCGAAGTGCTTCTCCATTTAATGAGTAATGTTCTTGACAGTGCAAAATTGGAATCTAGAGGGCTTGATATCAGCAAGAGAAATCATGACTTTAGAAGATTCATGGAGAAAGCTTGGGTTGTGTTCTGAAATAATCAAAGGGAAAGGTTTATTTGGTTCTATGTCTGTGAATACATATATGCCGACATTGGTGGAGTTTGATTGTCAACGAGTCATGCAAATTTTGCTCAATTTAGTCACAAATGCAGTTAAATCTACCGATTATGGTCATGTTCAGATCTATAC
>ENA-UOUE01000024-UOUE01000024.1-compost-metagenome-genome-assembly--contig:-NODE-24-length-97431-cov-8.692298_pt1 | contig 97431 bp, 64 predicted proteins | sample MGYA00238146_ERZ747223 | MGnify/ENA primary metagenome ERZ747223 (study PRJEB28781, sample SAMN06268865) | compost metagenome | isolation source: single cell | place: USA: California, Emeryville, Joint... | reverse complement strand
CGTACTCTTCCTCGTTTCTTGCCTGAATTCTTAAATTTTTTTTTTTTGTTGTTGCGGTTGCATATTTACGATATTTGAATAATTTTCATGATGGCGTAGGGTAAATCAAGGTCGATAGAACATTGGTTGTAGAAAAGAATGTCGATAGCCTACAATTGGCGTAAATAGATACTGCCGTTATAAACTCTCTTTTCAATAATTTCTGAACACGTTTACACTTTCAATAAATTATTTTCCAGCACTCACCCGCTTTATTTGGTTAACTGGCGTTTATAACTGTATAAATTATGTGCGGCTATTTTAACAAGTCATGATAACAAATGGATTAATCATCAATATCACTTTAAAATCCGCTCTTGAAAGATGAGGATTAGCTTTGATGATGAAGACTTCAGAATACAAGAACATTAATACGCGTGAATACAGGTGAACGGTCTTTCTGAAATTTAAAGTGAAAGGATAGCAACTCGACGATTTGCTCATTAGGATAGTTTGAAATGTTTTCACGAATGAGTGGCCAATTCAGAGAGCAGGTTCTTTTGTTTCTTTTAAATTTGGAAGACCTTTGACAGAGTCGACTGTTTGTTTGCATTTTAAATTGGGTAATTGGATCTTGCTGGTCTTGAAATTGTCGTGTAATTTCTAGAAGTATTTCCAATGAGTCTACGACAAAAATGATGTTCATGTCAGCAGGAAAACGACATCCTTTCTTTCTAAATTGGTAATCGGCAAAATTAAATGCGAAAATGAATGAATTCCTCTCCTCGTCTTTTTCAATTGTTGCCCAGCCGACAGTTTTTAGGCAGAACAAATTTGATTATCAGTGGGCAAACGCTCTTCATTAAAACTAGATGATAGTTTTGTATCGTGAAAGTTTTTGTATTTTGCTAACAAACCGAATTATATCATTATTTTCATAGGACTCTCTCAATATGAGCAAGAACTCTGTCACTTTATTGTTGCTTCTGGGTTGATCGACTTTTCCTTAGTTAATAATTTCTGTGAAGAAACGGTTTGAATACACTATTGAAACTCCTAGGCGACTCAACTGACACGAAGTTAATCATCTCAAGATAGTTTCCTTGGCTCAATGCTCCTCAAGGACGAGTCGCCGTGGTACTGGCACTATCAAAGGATGATCGACTTCGCGTCTAGCACCGCTGTGAGTTGAAGAACGTTATTCAAACCAACCAGAAAATTTTGTCTTAGATGCTGCTAATCTCTCTGTGGGGACGGTCTTCCGCACAAAAACTCTGCTTATATAGTCTAAATTATGACAGCATCCATCAATAAATATATTGATTATAATTCAAAAAATCTTCTTCAATTTATATTGCGAAAAATTTATATTTCTACTCATAATCAAGTCAGTAGATTTAACTTGATAGAGAGAAATTGATTTGATTAGATGACCAACCCAAAAATTAGTTTTCACTTGATTTTCCTTGTTCCGAACTTGATCTCTCTCTCTGCTCTCTGAACGAAGATTTGTTCTCTCTTTTGCTTGCACGAGGCTTCTTTTTCCAGAGACTATTGTTGTGTTTTCGTTTGAACTCAACTATTCCTATATGAAGTGTGTTTAAAAAATGGGTGCTTGTTCGATTTTGAGAACAAAAATTTTGATTGAATTATGACTTTGTGAGCCAAAGAGATGCTCCTATAAGATCCACAAAGATAAAATGCTCTTCTTAACTCAATTCCAGCAGAAACGATTCTCAAAAACGATGTTTGAAGCTTGTCGGACCAATCCTAGCTGGATTCAACTACATGAAGTCGCAGTGAACTTCAGTGAAATTACCCGATACATTGTGAAAGTAGGGAATTGCATCATTTTGGGTGTGAATATCTAGCCTTAGTTCTAAGAGATGAAGCTCAGTACCAACTACATGAAGTGATGTTATGTAAATCAGCAGATTTAATTTGGAAATTGAAACAAAAATACTCTCTTTTTAATGAGACTTTTCTGGTCATTTGCATAGTTGGGGGAATTAGAGTATTTTCTGAAACTAAAAAATTTACTGGCTTCTAAGTACTTAAAATAATTTTTTATTAATTCTTCGAGAAATGGGTATTTTATCTCCCAAAGTCGTTTAAGCTCTCAGGCTACCAGCTTTTCAAATTTGAAAGAGGTTTTTTGTTCATCAGCTCCCTGATACTCTGTGAGGCCGAAAATAGAAAAGTCATATTTTGAGTTTGTGTTTAAGAGTAACCAGGGACCTCAAGGCGGGTTTCTTTGCTTCAACTTTCGAGACAAAACAAGTTCCTTTTCCAAAAAATATATGGATTCATTCATCATCTTTTTGATATAAATCTTTTGGTTTCTATATTTTTAGTATGGTTTAAATTGCGTATCGTCTTTATGCTTCTCTCTCTACAGACTAATTGTTGAAATTAACGAATACTTCAGCCATATCTCAAATCATTGGTGTTCTCTTGTTGAACCTACGGAAAGAAGGTCTGATTAAAGCAGATGTAATATTGATTCCAAAAATTGCTTTGCTTGGTAATATATTTCTCACCAAGAGACGGAAGAGCTGCCAAATGGTTAGCGGTGAGAGCATCTCAATCTAATTAGCATTTTGCTCTCAGTATATGACCAGATTCTTAATGAGCTCAAATTGCTAAAATTAAGGATTCACTCCAAATTCACTTGCCTCTTTTTCTTGTTCCAGGATACTTACGAAGAATATAAAGTAGCAGATTCGCCAGAAAATAAGTTGCTTGCCCTCTCTTCGGACTCAAATGAATCTCCTGGGGCCGGAGCAGTCGACTTGGAAGCATGGGAAATCAATGGGAATTGCTGCTTTTCTTTCGCTTATCCAATCATTGCCGTTGGCTAGTTATTTAATGGTTCCTTTTTTTCTCCTGCTGGATAGGAGTGAGAATGCAAAGCGGAACTACTCCGTCAGAATTTTGTTTAGGCAACAAATTATAAGGATATTCTTCTAAATTTATCGGTTTTCTGAGCGCGAGTTCGATCACTTATTTTTAAATAAATTATCTCAGCAGCACAGAACCATCAGCAATATCAGATGAGTAGCAACCAAACTTCCGCATCTCCGATATATGGCCCCACAGGATCCACTGTAATTGGTGGTAGCCAGCTCGGTACTGCGTTTATTTATATCGGCAGTATGTTTGGAGTGCTTCTTCTGGCTTTATTAGCGTGCTATTTCTACAAAAAGCCAAAGATAACTCGGATAAAGTCACCCACTCGAGCTCAAGGAAACTCAGATTTTGAGAAAATCCAAATTGAAATTCTGAAAAAAGATGTTGATGTTTTGAGCAATGATATTGAAACTCTGAAAAAGCAGAAAGAGGTTTTAGAAGGCCAGAAAAAGGATCTTGAGAGTTGGGTGGCTGTTACGCTGAAAGACTGTGCACAAGAAGACAAAGAAAAGGAGTACGCGAAGATACTAACAAGTCTGAAAGGTTCATTAGATACTTTGTCTAATATGGACAATAGCCGTAATTGTATCCTCTGCAGCTCTGCTACAAGAGAAATTGTATTTTTGGATTGTGGTCATGTTGTTGCTTGCCAGACCTGTGCAAACAAGTTACAAAAGTGTCCAATAGACAATTCTTTCATAGTATCACAAAAAAAGCTGATTTTCTCTTGAGCTTATGAAGACTCGTATGAGTGATCATACTCTCTGGAGAATTAATTGGTATTAGCATCCTCTAACTGATTTCTAACAATTTATAGATGACTACATCTCTGCATGTGATTCACTACTAATGTTTCATGTTCACAAAAAAATCTAATTTGTAAATGCAGAAAAATGCAGGGATCATTCAAGTGGAACAATTGTTATACCATATTCTTCAATAAAGAATTCGATTAGAATTCTTGAAGGATTTTTGCTATATAGATACATATCTACTACATCGGTTAGAATTAACGAATGGAATTTAAGATTCAACCGACTAGCAGACAGCCTTAATCTTTTTTAATAGTACTTTACCAATTTTTTATCAAAAAACCACATTTTTCCCTTAATCAATTGCAGCAGGTTTCTTTGAAACAGGATTTTTGCTCAACACGTTCTGATATACAAACAACGGAGACGAAAATCAAATTGCTAAATGGTGGGTATTCAAATCAGAAGAAATTCTTTTTGCCGAGCAAGCATGCCAGTGAAGCACGCTCTATTTTTCTCAATATTTTCACGGATGGTTGATCTAATTCAGGTGTCAACGCTTTCGTAAGGATTGCATATGCTCCGATTCGTTTTCCCACCAATATATCTGTAAAAACCCTGTCACCAACAAAGCATACATCTCTGGGATTGGTTGTATTGAAGTAGTGGAGTACTTCCTCAGAATTATTGGGTTTACTCGATTTTGTTTTGATGCAAAGCAGCCCAAGGCTTTTTAAGCATTTTTCATTCACTTTTTCAATGTCTTCACCTGATCACAGAATCAAAACTCGTGTTATAGAACGAAATTATCTACTTGTGTTTGTTAAAAAAGCAATGTTCTTGTCTCCAAACGTAATTTTTGCCTTCCCAATCCATTGCTTAATGTCTTCATTGAAATACTCAAATCCATCTTGCGCGGTAATTGTCTGATCCTTATCCAGAGCCAAGTATTTTATTCCTAATCCCTTTAGCTCTTCAAGGTTTATGTCACAGACAGTTTTACAAATCCTATCTGGTTTCAGATAAGAAGGATTTTTGAGTATGTAGAATAATGCTCCAATCGTTTTCATTGGTACCTTTGAATAAAATTTTTAAAAATTCTAATCTTTTTGAATTCATCAGATTCACATTCAGAGGTCATGAAAACGTGAAGGAATCTAATAAAAGAAAACCATTTTGCCAAAATCTTGAAAGGTCGCTATTCTAACTGTGAGGGGATCGTGAATTATTCTACCAGCTGAAATTTCAAAAACTTTAGATTCCAATACTGTCCTTGTTCTTTCTCGATGAAAAGCAAACTTAATTGCAACAATACTTTAACCAATCACAATGAATAGAAGCGCACACAGGATATAACGACTTGGTTCAGTTAAAGAGTTATCCTATTTGAGCTCCACATGCAAGTATAAACTTTCTTTTCAAGGGGAAAAAAGTGATGGGTTCAATATTTTTGTTTTAGTTCGTATTATATCTTTTTTCTTTTTTTACGAAAAAATTTTTTCCCAAAATACCTTAATCAAGTCAAGACGGTATAGAAATGTCTCATGAAAATATATCTTCTAAACAGAAAAAGACAAGGAAATGCTAAGCAGCTACTGAGGAGGTAGGTATTGAGATTCAGCCTTTTGTTTCGCAATTTGGAATGGGTTCGGGCGAATGGGAGCCTGCATTGAGCCTCCCATATTAAGAGAGGCTTGCCCAGCATTTTCGGTATACAGTACTTGTGTCTGGCCTAGAATCGTGAGTAAGGGAGGATTTTTTCTCTATGATATGTACCTGGCCCATCGAGGGTTACTTCATCACCAAACCCATTATTCTAAATCAAATAACTGAGTACAATGATATTGTAATTGCTTACGTTAGTATTAGTTGTATTGGAGCGTCGGAACATTCCTTTCAAGTCTGAAAACGCTTTTTTTGCATCATTCCAAATCTGCAATAAAATTTCATTTCTTGTATGAGAATTTTTGTTTACATATTTCACAGTATCAAGTGTCTCGGAAGCGATTTCTTTTGTGACTTGTTTTGCTCCTTTCCCTGCAGTTTTATTTGACACTGTTTTTCCAAAATTGTTCATTTCCGATGCCAATGTATGTCCCAAATCACTCACGAATCCGATTACCTTATTCTTTTGTGCACCCGACGTGGGGAGTTTAGTCTGTGATTGTTCTGCTAGATCTATTGTTTCCGCATTTTGAGCCTGTATAAACAATGCAAACCAGTACGCATTGGTTTTAGAGCATGAATATATATTGCATACGTTTTCGGTATTCACTCCTTCATAATAAGGAGCATTGTAGTTGCCACCTTGGTTCTAAGATAGAGAAGTTGCTTTAAACGTTGAAAAAAAGTCGTACTGCTTGGTATTGGGCGTCGCCATGAAGCTCATGATTGACTAAAACGAAATTAGCTCGGTTTGAGATAGAACCTTACATTCGGGATATTTTCTCTCCATGCTCTCTGATTCGAATTAGTCTTGTATTAAAAAATTGAAAATAAATAGTATCTATTGCTATGATATCGAAATGACAAAAAACATTAAGTCTTACTCGTGATTTAATTAATAACGAGCTAAAACATTCAATAAGCAGATCAATAATAAGATGGACTCTAGATTTATGTGTTAGGTGAATGTCAGACTGACGTTTTAAAAAAGGGACAATCGGTCAGATACTTCAAATTGAAAACTCCGCAAATTATTATCCTCTCAATTCCGAAAGATATACTGGGGTTTAGAAGTAAGTCATCAGAATTCTGAAAGAAACACTTCTTATGCTCATAGAGATTTAAGAGACTTGCTTCTTTTGTTTGTTTTTTTTTTTAAATGGGTTTATTTGTTTTTTCGTGGCTAGGAGAGAGGTACTTCTCGATTTGAGATTTTTTCGAAAATCAATCACTATAAGGAAGGAACTACTACTATGTTACACGAAGAGCGAGAGACTCAGATTTCAGAACGTAACGAATAAATTGGGAATTAAGAAATCTTTAACGTTCGCTATCTGTTTGGCTATGACTCGAGGTGGATGATAAAGAAGTCTCCAAGTACAACGAGCTTCGATTGAGCATACTTGTTGGACAGCATGAACCCTTAATGCTTGTCTTTACACAACCTTCATCGAAATCAAGTTCACATCCATCAGAATAATATCCGCAATCCTCTTTCTTGGAATTCAAGCTTGATCGTAAATGATCATTAAGATGCTTTTGAACGGGACGGACATCTGGGATCTATCATCAAGTTTTTTTTTCAGAATTGGTGACTCAAGTTTGCTTACATCGTTCAATTTCTGAAGGAAAGGGTACAATTTGTAAAGCTCTCTATCACATTCTTCACCTTCAAAAGGTTTTATATTGATGCCGTTTTCAGGTTGGCACTCCATTTGGAGAGGGATATCCTTTGAGGATACAAATCAGCATGTGAAAATTGGCAGTGATTCGCTTACATCGATTAAAATGGCTTGGTCTTTTTGGAACCCAAGATTCCAAATATTTTTTACGTATAAAAATTCGTTGACTTTCTTGCAATGAGTTCGGTCGTAGAGGGTGTAGATGTATTTGGAAATTTTTGTAGCTTCAATGACTTTTTTAGCATACTAATGATGGTAAGCTGTTGGGAGAGTTTATTGGAGGGAGAAACTTACAGTTTCTTCTGCTGATGTAAAAATGCATATGTTAAAAAATTTTGACAGTTTCTTTAAAAACTTTAGAAGTCCAGGTCTTTTCACAATGTATCTGACGAAATATTCTCCATCCTTTTCAAGCTGAGCACGAAACAATCAATAAAAAGGATTTCTGGTCTGTTTACAGTGATATGTGTGTATTTGTCAGCTTCGGGGATATCTTTGCTGGCGAAGATAAGGGTGTTATCGAGATCAAAGATCAGAGTTTTCTTGTTCTATTGAAGAAGACTAAGTCAGCCAGCATTAATTTTGACAACATTACCAGTTGATATCTTTCTCCCCATGTGCAGTCTTTAAACTTATCGCAGAGAGATTCTGAAGGCTTTGATGGACACTGAGACTTTTGTTCCTGAGGTTCTGTGCTCGTTGTCGCAAGGCCTTTGCAGTTTTTAGAGCTTTTCCCTCTGCTTTTCTTCATCATAGACGAAGCTGCCTCTCTCGAGCTCCTCCGTGTTTGATCAAGAGAAAATACTTGCTTTATAAACTCCATAATCGAGGAGACTGGAGAATATGATCACACAGGTCCTTTCGGGGAAAAAATAGGTCCCACTTGAGGGAGTTCACTCCGGTGCGAGTGGGTAGTTAGGTTTGGAAAATTAAAAGTCTGCTCGAATAAAGTTTTAAATCGCACTTGCCGAGATGACGTAATAAGAATTTATTAAAATCATAATACATCGCAAACTGGTCAACTTTTGTATTACTTTTTTTGAATTGTACATAAATAGACTTAAAATTGGTGCGTTTTCAGCTGAAACTGGTTTTAATCACGAAGAAATTAAAGTCAGTAAAACGTCCAAATGTTTAATTGGTTCTCATCCGGGCATGCGACTGTTGAATCAAAGCCTCAGGATGTCACTTTCTATGCCGTCATGCGTCTATCGATCTGGAAATTTTTAAGAGATATACCAATTCGTACTACTCGAAACTAAACCAAAGAATCATTGTCTCTACATACAATGATTGCCTTTGTAGCCATACATATCTACCTTAGCCAAGATTTTGATTATTGTTCTGTTGAAGTTCATAAGGTTTTTCAGACCGACTATCTTAAAGATTTGAAAATGTAATATAGAATTACCGGTTTCCCATTGTTTAGCTAATAGATTACCGGTATTTAACATTTGAACTGAAGCACAATTTGCTTGTGATACAGCTATTTTATTTTATTATGTATATATGGCGGGTTGAAAAACAGTCGCTGTTTAAGACTGAAAGGAGGGGACAAACCTTTAGCTTTATATTTTAACATCAATATCGCTAAAAGATTTCCTGGTTTTCAATCCCTCTTCATGAACGAAGAAAAAATCAATTTCGATGATTGGTCGCTTTACAAAAAAAAAGCTGAGAAAGCAGCATTCTCTACAAAATTCTCATTAAGAAACTGACGTCGTGACGTATCATTATTTGAAAAAGCTACTTATTATCTTCAATTTTAACCGGACGAATTCTGCAGAAATTTGTTGAGATCCGCACATGAGTTTCACAGGAATATTTATTCGTTGATTCAAACGATGGTATCTTATCATTAGGAGCGGTATAAATCTCTAATTCTCTGAGTACTAAGAAGTATATTTATTTCTTCAATCATGACTCTAACTAGCAGTTCTTTTTTTTTTTGAACCGTTGTCAGTACCATGAAAGTGTCGTTGTATATGAAACAATATCAGGTGTTTCAAAGACCATACTCAAATGCTGATACAATAAATACAAAGTTAACACACGAAAGTCTTAAAAACAGCTAAAAATCACTGCAAAATAACAAATTTCTATATATAGTTAAATGAATCCGAGCTAATGTCCATTTTTGAGTATTTTTTTCTGATGCTGTCACTTTGCAGTCTGAAGTCCACTCGATAAAGGAAGATAGCGCTGAAAAGAACAATGACAAGACTTGCCAAGAAGACACTCAACCAGATTCCAGTGAGCCGTAAGTTCATATATACTCCGAACAAGCTTGATCCTGGCAATTGAATTGCCAGAACTCCTATGCAGGAGAATAGCATCGTAAGACCTGGCTTGAATGCTCTGAGCTGTTTTGTAAAGAAGAATAGTAAAGACTGAATTGGGCATGTGAAAACCAGACAGAAGAATATCTCTTCCAAGTACTGCTGAAGAACTGTATTTGGTCCAGCAAGCCAGCGAGATAACGTTTCTTTGAATAGAAGCCACAACACGGAGAAAAGAGCTGCTTGCAAAAAGATCAGCAAGGCAGTACTATTGACGTATTTTTTAGAAAGTGTTATGTTTCCCTGTCCCAGATAAAACGATATCTTTGAACAGGTAACGTAAGAAATAGTGTCAGGGATGGTTTGGAAGATCACATAAAGTCTGAAAATTAGGCCTTGTGCTGCGGCTTCTGGTGCACTAAGAATTCCAGAATAAATTTGGCTAACTTCCATCATCACACAGATAACTAAGCTGATGATGACCATCACCATCTGGAATTTGAATTGGCTCCAAAGTCCTTGGAAGGATTCTTTGTTGAAACTGAACACAGCTTCTTTTTCTGGGAAGAAAAAGATCACGTACACCAATATTCCAACAAATCGGATCAACTCAAACGTGCCAAGAGCGATAGCGATACCCAAAGTACCCATTTCCATTTTGTAGGCAAGAACGTATGCTAATACAATGTCAGCAACCGCACCGACGAATGTTAGTACTGAAGGGAACTTGTATTGCTTGAAAGCAATCGTGAAACTTATCAGAGATAAGTTATTGAAGAAAAGAATCGAAGGGATGATTAAATACACGAGGTATGTCCGAGCTTCATAGGCTAGTTCAGGTACCACGCCGAGCATAATGAAGATTTTATCTGAGAAAATGAATGTGATCACACTCGGGATTATAATGAACCAATTCAAGATCAAACTTCGATGAAGAGCCAGGCCTGCTGAACGATTGTCACCTGAACCAGAAGCTTCAGCAGCTAAGAGATTAGTTCCGAAGCCAAATCCATAGCCGAATCCAAAGACTATGATCTGATAGAAAGAGTCTCCAACTCCAAGGCCTCCAAGCATAGTATTGTTGTTCAGAAAACTGACAAACTTGCTGTTGAGGAAATAGACTAAAAAAGGAAAACCTTCTTGCAAGATTGTTGGAATGGAAGTAAGCAGTAGAGTCCACATCATTTGGAAATAAGAAGCACTCATTAGCCTTTTAAGTTCTTTTTCTTCTTCGTCGAGATCAAGAACGTCACTGGTTATGAGATTCTCATTTATTTGTGTCTCTGACTGGAAGATCACTAATTAGGTAATTGTGATAAAGTTTATATTACCTCAGAAAGTGCTGTACAATTCTCGACGTCCGATACCATATTGTGCTTTGGAATAAGCCTCGCTGACAGATTCGAATTTGACTTTGGCATTGATCTCGTGAAGAAAAAGTAATAGTGAGTTTTGCTAACAACAAATCTCTGTTTATCTTGAATTATTAATTTATTCGCCTGAGAAAATTAAATCAATTTGAAGGAATTAAATTTTAATGTTCTGAAATTTTGAAAAATGTAGGAGCAGTGGCCACGCAATACGATTTATTTTTTCGTGGCGGCAGGTGGGCTCGAAGCAAAATGCAATAGTTAGTTTTCCAATTCAAGATCTGTCACAGGGTTTTTTATATTAAGCATTATTCTCATAACATTTAGAAGAAAAATCTGTGATTCCTAAGAATTTAATGGAAAATTGGCCGTTATCATTTCCAGAAAAATTTCACTTTCTGCCACCCTGAGGACCAAAAAAGCAGGCGCCGAGAGTCTAGACACTCCCAAATAAGATTATTTTCATTTTATGTTGAGAGGGTTTACCCAAAGATTAGCTTAATGATTGTGGTTTTCAGTGTCTAACAGTTCTAAAATCTGTTGAGGTGATGTAAGTCGATTCATGAAAATTGATACACAGAACCTCCAATGAATTCTTCAGCCAAAATACTATTAATTTGAAAACGAGATATTCAATCTCCATATCAAAATGAGCAGAGAATTAAAATTCTGGTTTTTTAAATAAACTAGCGAAGCTCAGAGCTTTTGATTGATAGCATGAAATTACAAAAAATTCCTCCTTGAAGTAGAGACCTCCTCAAGAAAAGTTTTGTTCATTCACACTTGAGTTTAATCTCAGTCAATCATCGCTTGAAAATTTGCGATATCAAAGCAACCCTTTCGAATGCAGTCAGGCTTAGCGGCCAAATTTGAGATTAATTCGGTAGGCAGTTAGTAGGAACATCAATAGGCTTTGGCTAAACATCTGGGTTCAATTTAAGAAATAGGCCTTCAAACTTTAGATAAGGACTCTGTGAGAGCACTTAAAACGATTTAAGGACGAAACTGACTAAACAAAAAAAAAAAGGTATGTGTGTTTAATGGTTAGTTTTGCTGAAACTGACAAAATTTGCACATTTTCTCGAGGTGAAAAATAGAATAGAATGGCTCTTTTTCCAAGACTCTAGTCACTCGAGTAAAGAAAAGCAGAATAGGTTGAGAGAATTGGATTTTTCGAGTTGACACACTCTGCTGGAGTCATCCAATATTTCCTATAATATTGAAGATATATATATTCCTGAAATAATTCAATTTCGGTTGCTCGTTCGAACAATAATGAACTTCCTCATGAAAAAGGATATTTATACTCTGTTTGTTTTGTTAAGTGAAACACCACATCGATCATCAGAGGAATAAAAATCAGCAAAGGAGTTAAGTACATACAGAGAGAAACCTTTTGACTGAGAGCGAGTGAAGGTTCCTTCCCTCATTTTTTTCTGTCTCTAATTTGTGATCAAAGACAGATACTGTCCAATTGAGGTTACTCAAAGTTATGGCGACAAGATTGTCTGAAGAACTACTGATTGATTGATTCATCTTCTCCATCACACAAAGTAGTTTATTGCAAATGTTCTTATCTTTCAATTCAAGGCTATTTCCAAAATTTCCGCAAAAGTGTTTTTTCGTTAAACTTTTTACTAACAGAAATAATTTTGAATCACAGCGAAGTTCGCTAGTCCTCTAAAATATGTATAGACCTCACGAGTCAAGTTTGAGTCGGTTTCGGCCTGGAAAATCTCCTCTTCGAGCAGAATCAACCCACGAACAAGGACGTGTTTATGACACTGCTACCTTCCCTGAACCTGGCGAGGATTCTCTGTACTTGGACAGAGAATATAAATCATCTATTAGAAAGAGCAGTCAAACTAACCAGAAACCGCCTGCGAGTTCTTTCTTAACTTTTACACAAAGGAACAGAGATTCTTATCGGGAGGTATTTGGAGAGAATACAAATGAGGAGCCAGTTTACAGTCAGCAGAAGGTATGTGAAACTCGGTATTTTGTTCAAGATGATTCACCTCGAACCGTGAATGAGATGGACTATGCTTCTTCAGTCTCGCAAAGAAGAGACTCTGGTATTTCAGAAAGTGCAGCCGAAGGTCGATCTCATCATCAAAAGATTGCTCCAGCTTCAATAAAAAAATCTGCTGATTCAAGACCTCATTCTCAGGAAAGGGAGGAAGAGTTGAGCCAGAGAACAGTTTCATCTACGAAGAAGCAGGAGATACAGAATTTAGCAGAAGAATCGTTCTCCGTTAATCTTGAAAACACGATGGATGCTAAGAGTTTGAAATTCACGCTTGAAAGTCCATGGAATCGTAGTCAAGTATCAGAAGATCATCAAAATTCATTAGTTGGGGTTCCTCAAGAAGAAAATTCTGGCAGAATTCCTTTGCTTCAACTCCAGGTGAATGATATTCGCAATGGAGCTATCTTAAACAGGGAAGGAAATTCACAAAAGGTTTACTCTCGGGGTGAGTATGAAGCACCTAGGTTTGGTAAGTCAGCCAACCAACCGACTCAAACCAAACGTGGCACAACTCCTAATAGAGAATTTAGCTCACGCAGATATGTTGTTGAAAAGAGTTCGCAGGCTCTGCAAAGACCTCAAAAACCCTTCGATGCTAGTGCATTGTCGTTAACTGTAGAACCAAAGATTGATTTGGATACCTCTGACACCTCTACTAGAGGACGATGTCGGGAGCGCAGTGATAATTCAAGAGAGCTTTCAAGATCGCAGCATAAACCTAACCCAAATGAACAATCGAAGGCTTACAATGATGAAAATTCCTTGATTCATACACCAAAATCTCAGAAAAGCGTGTCAACAACCCACTCATCTGAAAACTCTTCTCTCTTATCTCAAGTCTTATGTGAACGACATAAGCGACCTATCTCCGCAGTCACAATCAGTAGCTCTGCTGATCGGAGGCTCTTATGTATATATTGTCTTTCTGAAAAATTCTACCCAGAGAGTCTTGACATAAACGATTGCTTGACGAAAAAAGCTATAATAAACCTTTCCCAGTCGCTCCTGGCTTTCCAACGTCCAGAAGAAATCATAAAAAGATCAAGTATTAGTGAAGTGCTTACAGCGATAGACGATACAATCGATCTATTTGTTGAAAAGCTGAGGAATATTAAACTTGCCTTGAGAGAAAAAGTAGTTCAGGGCTCGATGAACGCAACCAAAAGACTCCTCAATTTCGATGAAGCAACTTACTATATTCAACACTTAGTCAAGCTGCTTGACACAATTGACATCCAGCAGTCAAAACGCTGCGAGCCACAGTTGAACGAGTACTGTGCTAATTTCAGAAAACTACTACAAATTAATCAACATGTAGAACAAATACATACCCAATGGGCAGAGATGTTAAAAAAAGATGTCCAAGCATTCTTAAATAATCTAGGGAACATGTCCAGCGTGTTACACCAAAAAGCCGATCAGATACTCAAATCAGGTGAAGGGCCTGGCATCCAATTCGAACCTCCTGAGGAACTACAACAGCTTCAACAACAGCAACAGCACCAAAAGCAGCTTCAGCAACAGCAACAGCACCAAAAGCAGCTTCAGCAACAGCAACAGCACCAAAAGCAGCTTCAGCAACAGCAACAGCAGCAGAACACGATTCTCGAAAAGCCTTTCAGAGCTCAATCGACATTTCAATCAGAGTGTCGAAATGCGAAAGAGAGCATTCTCACGAAATTGAAAAGATGTGAAACACTGCAGACTCGAAGAATACCCCAAGCAACACAAACATCAATAACAGCTCTTGCTCTCGCTCCCGATGGATCGTGTGTTGCTTCAGGTTGTACAGAAGGACATATTTCAATTTGGAGTCTTCCAGAAAAAACTCTCTGTCGTCAAATTGCAAAAGCTCACCTCGATAAAGTGGTCCGTATGGAGATTCTTCCCAGCCACAATCTTCTGGTATCTTCAAGCACTGAAAAGGATAACTCTCTTAGAGTCTGGGATTTAGAGAACGCTACGCCAATTTACTCGTTTTTGCAAACTCACGAAGGAGGTCTCCTAACTTTCTCGTTGTCAGATGATGCTAAGTTTATATTTTCTGGAGGTCAAGACGGATATATCAAGTATTGGGATATTGATTCGAAAATTTTGAACAAATATGTAGCGAATGCGCATGATGGAGGAGTCAGCTCTCTTGCTTATCATAGCAAAACAAATAAGCTAGCCACAGGTTCCATCGATAGAGATATCAGGATTTGGGATGTTTCTGAACTTTCACTGCATTTAAATTTGTCAAATGCCCATGAACAACGAATCGTTGGTATTGCATTTTCAGCGAACGGAGCTGTCTTGTTCAGCTGCGCAGAAGACGGAGAGGTAAAGATGTGGGATTTGGAGCTGCGAGTCAGCGTTGCGAAGATGAGATCACCACAAGCGGGTAAACTCAGGGAACTGAAATTGCCAGCATTAGGAGAATTTTTCTTAACAGGAGCGGAAGACAAAACCATCGCTGTATGGAGAATTGATCCGAATCAAAAATTAAAATGTATGGTTCTTTTTGAAGAAATCCGAAATGAAGAAACCGTCAATTTAATAGCAATATCAAATGTGAATGATTATATAGTCTCAGCTGCAGGTTCAGATATCATATTCCTCGAAAGTTAATTCCTTTTTTTTTCTTCTTCTCTCTCTATCTCCCTCATTTTATTGCAGGAAAATACCTGGAAACTTAGACATGTATATAGCATGTGCGTAGGAATATAAAATTGCTTGGAGGCCATCTCATATATCATTTTGTTTCATATTTTTTCCACAATTCATAGCAAAAGGAATCTTGTTAAAGAAAAATCAAAAACGCCAAGCAGATGTTACCTCAAAACTCGTTCAATGCATCGCTACCTCTGTCTGAATTTGCTTTATTCTCTTGGCAAAATTTCTTAGAACCAACTGATGAAAGAATCCCAAATTACGAAACAAACACACAGTTCTGTAAAAAATACGCTCCCTATTTTTAAATCTCAGAAAACGCAAGTGCCTATTTGAAGAGGACAACTCTTCAGTGGTTTGGATTCCTCAAATTCTAACACGTGTGCTTTTGTTTCATGCGTTTAGAGTATGATAAATGATGAATTTGAAAGTAATGCAAATAATTCCTGATCAAAGAACGAATATGCGTCAATATCATTCTATATTAGTCAAATGCCCCAATATGTTTCATTCCTTTCGCTTAAGGAATATTTTTCTTGCTCTCGAAAATTTCTTCCAATCAACTAACTCATTTGAGAGCGAATGAGTTTTTGATTTTCATTCACACTATCCAAGAATATTAACAAAATTATTTTGGATTCATTTGTATGCAGGAATCTTTTGTTTCACTTGATCCAGAGACTTGGACTGCAAGAATCAACTATTATAAGATAACTTCAACCATCATTATCACTCTTGGTAATCATATTAAGACCTTGAAGGGTTTAACATTTTTCTCAGGGCAAATTGGCCTTGGTCTCGCATACCTCATCCTATATCATGGTCAGCTGCCAAGCAATCTCATGTGCTATTTGATTTCAGGAATTATGATGTAACCGTATTGATCATTAAACTTTTCTGATGAGTACCCTCAGCGCAATTGGAGCTTTCAATCATCAATTCCAGACTGGAGCGATATCATTTCTGAATACACTCCTCTACAGAACGATTGTTGATATCCTGTAATTCAAAATGTGTCCTAAACCATTAATCTGCTACTGGAAAGGGTCGGATTTGGAATAATCGCCCTGGGAGCCTGGGCTAAAGACTATTACGAAGGAAAACATCCAACATTTCAAGACAATCTTAATATGTAAAGTTAGTATGCGCGGTCAACTAAATCTTTTCTGAATATACATTAGTTGTACCGTGCTAATTGCCTGCACAGCTTGGATCCATGCGCACATAAACGTGCTGACAATATTGGTTTTGATTTTTTCTTTTTTCACCAACAGTAGCTCACTCTTTCAATAGAGAATCGATCCAACTGGAGCTGCTGCTCGACCGTACGATTCAGACAACGGTATGGTAACCAGAAAGCGAATTGTAAATTTGGGCACAAAACTTTCAATCCTCCGTATGCCTACTCACCATGTTTTTCTAATTTTTTTTTTCTTCTGAAATAGTGCTTGTGACTTATGGGGTCATATACTGTTTATTCGCACTAAGGAACAGTTTTTACAGAGGAATAGCTGCGGTCTATCTGTTCTCTATAATGTAAGGGATCACAACTTTCATCAAATCCAAAAGTCATTCTGAATACATAGAACGCTGTCTTTCTATAATTGGTTCGTGCATTCAGGCTTGGCACAAAATCCCATGAATTACGCCTTTATCAGATCCTATATCACTGGCGCTGTGTTAAATGGACTGTATCCAACATCAATCCGTGAGTGATCTAACAATTTCAATGCAGCTCGATGATCATTATTGTTTACACTTGCATCTACGGTACAGGCCTTCAAGAAACGATTTATATGTAAGCATCTTTAGCACTGGCTGAGTCTAATAATTTCTGAATAGAATAGTCAGTGTTGTATGCGCTCTCTTCTTTACAATCACAGCCTTGGAATTTTCTTATTACCAGGTTCTAATCAAGCTAATCTCCTTGTTAACTTGACTAGAGTTATGAAAACGAGAGAAACTCAGACATTATCCCGAGCTACTATCCCGAATGGATGGGCACCCTGAACACTGCAACTACAACGATCAATATTATATTGATAATAGGAACAATATTTGTTGGAGCAGGCTATCTTGATTTAAACCTTCGAAATGAATCCCGATGGGTCGTTGGGTCTATCCTAGCATTCGGGTACTACATGTAAACGATCGTCGCCTTTCTTCAATTTCAAGCTTCATTTTTTTCTTTCAAGAGGTTCTTTGATAGTTTATGGGGTGTTTTCGTACTCTCTTTTCCACCTAGCAAGGGCTCAGTACCCTTTCCTATGGAAAGCGGTCTATAACGCAGTGTATGATACTAAAATTAGCAAGCCTTACTTTGCTTTTTGAAGGATCTGGGCGACATTGTTACTGGTCAATAACGCTCAAAGCAAGGGCACCCAGGATATCATCCCAGAAGGTGATAATAAAGCGGAGAACACCCTTATTTTACTGAATAAGTAAATTTGTCTTCTCTTATTTTATGCTTACTCAGCTCTTCATTTAAATTCCGAATCAGTGGGGTTATAGCTATCAGCATTTTCTTACTGGTGCTCATCATTACTTATGTGATCTTGCATAAATTCTGTGCAAGTAAAGTTCCGGCAATCCAAACAGGTTTTATTGTCACATGATACAAAATTATAATATATATCACCTGGATTAGAAATCACTATTGTGGAGAGCAAGAAGACGGAGATAGAGATACCCAAAAAGGTTGAAGTTGAGGAAATCAAAAAGGAAGAACCTGTTGAAAAGAAATTGGATATCGATCTTAAGGAAGTAGACCTTGAGGAGAACAATTCTACATCCGCACAATCAACAAGTTAGGAATTATTACGTCTATGTGACGACTACAGAGAATAGTTTGATTTCATTTATGAGTTTTTAGATTTGAGATTTATTTATATGAGTCGGTCATCCCATATTTTTACCTCGATGCATATTCAGCTAGAGACATGTAATGCGTGTTGTTTATCAATTCTAGAGTGGATCATAGACGACATTGCTTGAGAACTTTTGATTAGCACAAACATAGTTATTTTTTGCTGGTTTTTTTTCTTTTCATTTGAAATTTCTCTCTGTCACATTTTAATCAGCTTTGCTCTGGAGAAGTTTAATTCTATAAATTCCAGCTTTACAATTCTCTTGAGTTGAATTATAATTGGAGTTACCTGAAAAAGAGATGTCACTGCTTCATGTTGACGACACACCTGGCCTTCAAAGAGTTCAGATGATCTCATATTTGAGCTATACCCTCCCATCGCTTCTCGGATCCGCCTTCGTCTTGCTAGTCATCGTCAGCCTCAAATTGTATTCCAAAGCTCTCAATCGAATCGTTTTTTTCATCTCTTTGGGGGACTTTCTTCTCAGTTTACCTCTCGAATTCTTTGTGGAGGCTACAGAAACAACCTGCATGATAGAAGCAAGCATCCACTATTACGGAATCATTAGTTCGCTTTATTGGACCTCTCTATTCGCAGTTGTCTTCGTGCATATTTCTAAAAACTCTGCCCAATTGATTCTCCAGAAATATTTCAAATGGTTTTTAGGAGTAGGACTGCTACTACCACTACCCTGGATCGCGTTTCTGGGTCTGACTAGATATTACGATACAAGAATCGGAAACTTTTGCTACCACTCTGGTACAACAACTTTCGAATACCAAGTGCTGGTAGTCTCTGTCATACCTCCTCTGATCGCAATAGCAGTAAACGCTGTCTGCTATGTGACCGTATTTTTCAGATTAAGAAATGTCCTTCAAGGCTCTTCACATCAGAATCAGGGAGTCAATTTGCTGGCGCTGTTCGTCTTTCCATTAATTTTGATTGTGTGCTGGACTCCTCATATCGTTACTTACGTCTTATACGAACTCCATATTGATGTCAATGATAATATTCAAATACCACTGGGATTCTTAAACCGACTTCAGGGTATCTTAAATGCACTGTTTTATGGGCTCTCTCCAGTCGTGAGACAGTCACTGAGGCAAGGCGTTCGAGAGCTTTGCTCGAGAAGAAGCACGAATACGAAAGAAAGATTACTGTTTGATCAATCTACGATGAGGCAATCAGCAATCTCGAGCGGAACCATTTCCGATTATTAATAAAATTTGGCGAGAAAGAAGTACATAAAACTGGAATCATCTTATATCAAGATTGATCAATTCGTTTTCTTGTGACTTAATACCCTGTAAGCAAAGAACTTTAGGTTCAAAGTTTTTTAATGAAAATTTGAGGAGCAAATTATCAAATTTCTTAACAAAGAGTTCAAAACTTCTTGTCTGTGGATTTCATGGGAACATTTACAAAATTATCATGAATATTAACAAACAATTAACTCTGATTTCGTAAGGAAATTTTAGCTTCGTTCATAAGCTTGTGTTAATAAAAACTCAGGTGGCCGAATTATTCTGCTCCAGAATTAATATATCGTTAGAGAAAACAAGCTTTATCCTGATGGATTTTCAATTTGAATGAAAAAAGCAGAATTGCATATTAGAATATACAAGTTAATTGGAAAAAGGATACTATTCAAATCTACTACAATCTAACTTTTAGTTCAGCAGCAGACGAAAAAACAGCACAGATTCAAGCGGCTAAGTTTTCACTTAGAAATTGAAATCCAAAAATCATTTCTCTTCGTTTCAAATCCAATTTAATGGCTATTATATCCAAATGATTCAACTCCATTCGCTCTCCAACACTAAGTTTTCTGAATTGTCCTTCTATTTTTTCTCTTGGAGAAGATATCAGTCCATATTTATGCTCTTTTAAAACGTATATTTTATTCGGACTCTCATCAAATATCGCAAAATGTTTTTCCTCAATCCCTTTCTCAGGTGACGTTTTTGCTTTATTCTCTTCAACCTCTACGTCGTCTTTTTCTTTGGGCTCTATCAAGGAACTGAATAGTCGACCGATGATATTACCCTCTTCTTTTTGGTTTGGAAAAAAATTTAAGTCACTTTGTCCTCCAGTTTTGTTATGACGACTACGATACCCCACGATCGTCGCATGCTCTCGAGAAATTTTATTTGATAACGTATCTGGAAGGAATTTGAAATTGGACCTTGCGATTCGATATCGAGCAAAGTCTCCTTCCCACCAGCTCTCGATCTCCGGAACCATTTTCTTTTCAACTACCGCATCAAAGATCTTAGCCTCACACAATAGTTTTAGTTGAAACGCACGAGTGTCCTTTGGAAAAACTCTTTCGGGTTCCATGTCTTTTGAGGCTGATTCCTCCTGAAACAACTCTCTCAAATCATGTGCAGTTGGTGAACTCATGAGCTTGCTCTTCGATGAAGTTGGAGAACGTTTAACATCTGATCTATTTGGTTTGTCTTGTGACGAATTGAGTTCGTTCTTAATCTTTTTCAATAGATGGTCAAGGTCACCTTCCTCATCTTCTGCGATCTCGTTTTTTTCTTCTGAAGCCTTGGTGAGATAGACAGGCGGGTGACGAGATGTCGACATGTCACGAAATTTATTCATTTGATGGTTTAAAATTGCATGAACTGTGTTCAGATCTTGAATGAGTTGCTCATTTTTTGTCCTCAGCTTATGGACATCTGAGCCAGGGAGAAAATTTGCAATATTTTTCCACCTTTAGGAAATCAAATTAGAAGAATTTTGGCGGATTGCATACCAGCTTTTGGTCTGAAGCAGCCTCTTCACAATATCACGTGACTCTTTCAGTTCAGAAAAGAGTTTCTCAAATAACTCGATAGGCAAGCTAGCAAAATAATTTGTGAATAAGGTTATTAAGTACAATATGGAGGGTACTTCTTTTCACCAAGAGTTTTGACATTTTGATGTAGAGCTTCAAGAGTGCAAGCGAAATTATTTAAATCGTCTGAATAGTTGCTTTTTCCTTCCTGGATGAGCTTTAAAATAGTATCGATCGTCTCAAGAATAGGCATTTATGTCTTCTGTTTGTTTCAGCGATTTGATTGTTATGGGATTTAACAAAATCCAAAAAATTTATTTTTCTCAATAAATTCAGCGGAAGAGGCCTCTTAATTGTGTTCTAATTAACTACAAAAATACAATGAATAATTTTCATAGTTTTTTCAGGAGAGTGCCTTAACGTCAAGTGGTATTTATACGGAGTCAGAGCTTCTGAAATTCTATTCCCAACAAAATAAAGAATATTTTCATATAATACTTACGACCAACTACCTTTTTCGCCAAGAGTTGTTTTTGAAATAATACTATTATAATCAGCTTTCTATTGTTGTCTCTGAATATTTAATTCCAAAATGGCTGAATGAAAAGGTCACATACCATGAAGGAAGACCTCTCAAATTATGTTGTCCTATTATCAAGGGAAAATTTACCAAATTCAAAATAATGTGTTGATTTTCTCTAACTTTGAATTTCTATTGAGCGAGAAGATATTCGAAAAGCTCTGCGCTTTGTTTTTTTGTCCTCTCCTGAATGTAAAGAAGGATCATACAAAATAATTCTCCTATCGTTTTTCCTTTGTATTTCTTGACAACTAGCTGAGCTAATTCGAGAGCATTATCGTCAAAAGGATAAAATATCATTGGTCTCAAAGTCTTGGAAGCGCTGATCCATTGTATAACAAGTTTCAGCTGTGGATCTCCTTTAAACACTCCGCAACCCCATTTTCCAGTAGCAATACTTCTGCCTTTATCACTCTCTTTTTCAACAAGCGATCCTTGGAATCCAGCAAGCGCTTTATTTAATTCTCTCAAAATGCTCATTTCAGAGTATTGGATGTCACCCTCTGCTTTTCTGAAGTCGATCGCGTCGATGGCAACTGTAATAATGTCTCTCCGCTGAAAGCTGTCAAGTGGGAGCTCCTTCTCTTGATGATTACCTGCAAATCTAAAACTTTGTCCATATCCAGTGTATTTATTATACTCCTGCGCGCCTTTAATAAGCAGAGCCTCTTGTGGGAGCAAACATTCTGTAAATAAAATTGAAGGGAAGTGTTCAGGTGCTGTTAAAAACATAATTTCCTCCTGTGCGCACCCAATGGTTAAGACTAGACCTCCTATATACATGTCTGCAAAATCCACCTGAAGAAGCCCCTTAGCCTCATGAATACTTCCGTCACTGATAATTACCTCTCCAAGAGGTTCACAGGATGATTTCCAAAATTCGACACCATACTCAATTTTAGGGTCAAGAGATACGCGTTCGTAGCTGATTCGCTCGGTTTCTGCTGCGGTTAGGTCATTCTTCATCCTGTCTGCATAGTTCAGAAAACACTTGATTTTGGAAAGTTTTGCTTCTTCTTTAGGACTAATTGCATCACCAGATGCACTATACCATTCAAGAAGGGAACAATGTGACGGCAAGAGTTTATTTCCTTGCTTCTCAGTAGTACAAAAGAACATGTGAAACAAAAGACAGGCACATTGAAGCTTGCTGAGAGTAATCACCTTCGTTTCGTTTTGGCAAAGAATAGGGAGACTCTCTGGAAATAAGGTTTCTGCTTGAAGTGCTATTGATGCCATAAATGGTATAAGTGTTTTTAAGGAGTCATCATATGAGGCAAGAGCTTCTTTCAATATGACAAAATTCTTCTTAAACTGTTTTCCTCCTTGATGAATTGATATCATTTCCCGAAGGGCACTGTAAAAAGTTTCTTCTTCAACGGGTTTTGATGTCAGAAATTCCAGCTTGTCTTTAATCGATTTCCATTGCTTAGATTGGTGAGGTAGGATATAAATATTCCGAGGACCCTTACTCTCGGCTTCTGCTTTCTGCGAAGTTCGCTTATCAGCTTGAGGTTTCTTTTTTCTCTCTTTGGTTTCTTCCATCAATCCTTCTTTTTGCTGATTTTTAGAGAGTTTAACCTTTTTCGGCTTGCTTTGAGTTGCTTCAGTAGGATTTATCACAGTTTTTGTTTCCTCTTCCATCACTTGCATTTGATTGGATGGTTCTTCCGAAGTTTTCTTCATGGGAAAGGAGGAATCTAGGGATGCCTGATTTTGGGTACTTTCTTTGACAGGATTTTGCGCTGTTTGGTTGCTGATCGAGTCTTCCATCTTGTTAATACAGAGTTCTTGCTTTATAATAGCTAATAAATTTATTGTAAAAATCTTCACTTTTTGTAGAAAAGTCTTTATGCATTTTCCACATTGAGAGGTTGGAAATTATAGTTTTGCGGATACAGATTCAGTGTGATTACAATGAATAATAATATGGAGAAAAAATCACATTTCATACTCATATTCAGTCAGAGACACACACTTTTGAAGTAGACGAACTCAGAAACCATTAGAAGTTCATATTTGGCATAATAATAATGCTAAATAATTTAAACGTGTTTATGTATGTTTCATAATTGTGGATTAACGTATTGTCATAAAAAATTAACGATATAGAAAGATAGTGCTTTCAGGTCAACATTACGTATCCTTGAGATGTTTTTCAAGACGCGGGCTCTTCATTATCGACGAGTCACTCTGAAAAGAAAGCATGAATTGTTCATGTGGGTCGGTCGGCTGATTTCTCTGAGCTTGCTCGGTTTGAGCTTTCATGCTATAAGCCAGCCAATCTCCAGGGTCGTTTTTCCTCGCTGTTGTCATTGATGTTAAAGGAATGGGAGAAAATAGCATCATCCCACTATTCTCGAGGGCTTTAAATAGCCCGCTATAACTGCCCGAATTGCGTTTCATATATGGCGCTTGCGATAGATCACCGTTCTGCTCGTCTTTCATGATACTACTATTCTCTAATCTGGATCCATCGAATCGACTCAGATTCAACCAAAAGTCTTTTGCATTATTCTTGCTAATTTCAAAAGCATTTTTCGATTGATCAGAATCTGACTTAGAATTGCCCTCTTTTGAATTTAATAAGTTTTCCATGAGTCCTCCCATTTGTGGGCTTTCTTTTTCAGGTCCATTGTTGAGGCCTGGAAACATCATTGAAAGTGGACCCAATGGACTGAAGTATTTCGTTGCATCATGACCGCTATTATTATGCCCACCACTATTATTATGGCCACCGCTGTTATTAATCGGGTGATCAGTGAAGCTGGCATACTCGCCATTCGTTTTGGGCTTCTTTGCATAATTGTCATCCATAAAATCGATACTAAACTCTTTTTCTCTATTGATTGGAGACATAGGGATCGCTGATTTGCCGAACTCAGGCTCTTCACAGATAATATCTTTCAGCTCTCCTCTCCAAAACGCAGAGCGTCTTTGCTCACCCGAATCTAATTCGATTGTTCCTCTTTTACTACCGAACGAAGGTGTATTTTTCAACTCGGAAGCAGCGCGATTAGTCGTGACTGCTCTTCTACGACCCTTGAGAGCGGCATCTTCCATCAGGGGAGATGCTTCAAAATGAACAGTTCGCCGCTTTATCCTTTCAAGGGACCGTTTGATGGATAAAATAAACTCCTGAGTTTCATTTAATGCTCCATCTGTTGGAATTTGATAGTTGCCCAAGCAACGGTCTAAGTCGTCAAGAGTATCTATCGCGAAGTCATGTTTTTGTGGCGAGTTCTCGATGTGCATTCCATTGCCAGTAATTTCATGCTTTACATCTCGCATTGAAAGCGGCTTACTTGCCTTTTCCTCAATTTCCTCTTCCGCACTACTACTGCTGAAACTTTCTTCTTGGCCTTGCTCAGAGCTTACTTTTGATGCAGCGTTTTTTCTCTTTTTAGGGATCTTGACGAAAAACTTGGGATAATCATCTTGAGTTTTTGAATTTGTTGTTGTGTCCCAGGCCTCTTTGAAATACTCTCGTGGTTCAAAAATTCCATGTGTTGAATATCTAAATACTCCTCCAGAAAGGTCTTCGAAAGCGAGCAGCATCCTAATCCCGCAAAGCATTGAAAGCTCTGCTGCTTTCTTCACAAGACCGACTTTCCTCTTGTGGAAAGTATCGATCCTGTTTTTTTTACAGTCAATTGCTTTTATTTGGATTTTTCTCCTTCCCATTAAAAGTAGCTTTGAATTATAATTCACTCTTGATTATTTAAATAAGAATCACGACTTGAAATAAAATAATATTCTGATCCCTTCTTCCTCTTTTTTCCACGGTGTATCATGCTAAATGTGGAAGATTTCCTTTTAGTTTTCAGAAAGAGTCTATTTCACCGTTTAATCGACAAAAAGGGCAGATTTTAAGGAGCTAACTCAAGCTGAAGAAGCAGTTTAGAAAAAAATAATTATCACATCTCGAATAAATCTCAGAGCAAAATTGTGAAAATAACAGCAAACCAGTTAATGATTTAAATATCACTCTAGAACATGAGAGAATAAATCGAAATTTTGGATCTCCTTTTCTCTATAAATTACATTATGAACAGCATCTTGGAGCTGCTGGGATCATTAAGCTCCAATCTCAAAAGTAACAATACAGCGTCGATAGAATAAAAAATAGCAAAAAAATGAAATTTAAATAACACGTTTTTTAGAAAGAGATTCAATGATAGCATTAAGTCCGCTCACATAAAACTCGCATAACTCCGGATCGTTTGCTTCTATTTGTACATAATGTAATTTTTCTCGTTCGTTAGGATTTGTCTTTGCTTCTGCGCACTCTATCCAGAACTTCGTCTTTGTTTCTTTCTTCACTGCCCTCATAAATTTACACTTGATATATCCAATCTAATCATAGCGAATTAATGACAAACGAATTACACGCTATTTACCATTTTTAATGTTCTGAAATTCAACCATTCCAATATAAAATTTTCACCTCCAGGAGTATCTTCTGGCCGCAGACATAATTGAAACATAACAGAATTGAACGCTGAGTTTTCGAGTGAGATTTTCATTATAGTTGGTGTCATCATATGCTTTAGACATGTGGTTAAATATTCCTCTTTATTGACAGCAAGGGCTTTTGGCTCGGAGACATACTGAGCCTGGCTGTTAAATTTTTCTTTCTCATTCCCTTCATTAAATGAGGCTGTGTTATAATCAGCTCCTTCCTTTCCTGCATATTTTTCCGAGTTAGGACCTCTAATTGAATAATTTGATCATACTCTCAGATTGCATCGCATCTAAGTTGGGAACTTCTAGTCTTGGTTCTACAATTTGATTGTTCGGTTCGCGGTACATGCTAGATTCCTGGGAAATATCAATAGGATTCATGTTTGTGTTCTCTGCTTGAAATAAATCAGGAGTTAAGTCCTCTGACGAATCTTGATCTTGATTCGTTGAAGGTTGCTGCTGCTGTTGTGGAGGGAGCTTACTAAACAGTAAATTATTTGCCTTTCGATAAATGATGCATTGATTACTTCGAAAAATCTGAAGGAGGGTCCAAAATAATTTTTTTCGGTTGCATATCAGCGAAAGAAAATCGGTCCCGAATGGGAGACAAATTGCTTTGTATTAGAGAGGAGTTTTGCTTTAGAGAAGTTTCAGATTTCATGCTTTCATCGAGGACAGAGTTTAAAATAGAAGAAGGTTCTTTCACAACGAGTTGAGGTATATCTTGAATCTTGGCCTCCTCGTCCTTTCGAATGGGAGGAGGTGTTCTGCTCCGAGCAAGATCGCCTTTAATCCTGTCTAATACGCTTTGGCGGTCATTGACAAACCAATTTGATCCAAGCTGACTTCTCATAGTTTGAATTAAATTTAAATGTGCGAAGAGTTGGGCTTTGTTTACATTCTGTTGAAAAAAAAAATCCGATGCTTTAGTATTGTTTCCAAGACCTTTGCTAATTCTAAATAGCTCTCATGAGTTTTTTTTTTTTGGTTTTTCTGATTTGGGTTTTCTCATCTCCTGTTTTTCATAGGCAGGCAGCTTTGAATTTAATATTAACATGGAATATTCCAAAGAGCGTGATCGCTTTGCTCATTTTTCAGGCCAATCTATTTGACGCAGATATGAACTCTATTGGGGAGAATTATATTTTTTTGGACGTGTTTCTACAATAGGCAGAAAATATGAGAAGAATATGGAGAGCATAGATTCAAGCTTTAAGGGTGCCTGACTACCAAAAGTCGAAATAATTATGGAGAGCTAAATTCGAAAGCTTCATTTATCAGAGCATCAGTGCGTATCGACGAAAAGTTGGGTCAAAGTTACAATTACTCCTCTAAAGAAGCCTTCTTCACGAATTTTCTTTGTGAATCAAGAAGCAGTCCATCTCTCACTCCCTAAAAAAACAGCAGAATTTTAAGGCTTTTTATTCAATTTATCTTATAATATTTTTCTTCTACTCACTCTAACACTCACCATTTGGAATAAACAACTTACAATTCTTTAAGAACCTTCTACTTTGAACCCTAAATATGAATATTCACTAGGTAATAGAATATAAAGACGAAGCGAGAGAGCTTAGTACATCTTTTCTTTATGCATTAATGGCTCATGCATTGAGAGACCGTTGAATGTCGTAGGTTTTGCATGCTCTGCTATTCTCTCGATTGTTGTTTTTCTCCTGGCATCTTCGATTTCTCCTTCAGTAATTTCAGGGAATATTCTTACAAGGTGTGGTATCAGCTGAGGGTCACGTTCAATTTCGTAATCCAGTCTGTCGAGTGTACGAAGCATATCAGAACCGAGCATATTGATGATTTGTTTATTCTCTTTTGCTCTCTCTGGGTCTGTATCGTTTTGAAGCTTTTTGTACGCCATGTACATTTTCATCAAGCTCGGAATCGAGTGGTAATCTTCTCTCTTTTTCAAAAGCGTCACGCTCTCTCGATTGTCTCTGTTATAGATTTCGTCCTCTTGTGCAGCAAAGAGCTTGGGTTCTGGGGTATAGTCGAAAAGCTCAATTTGTTCCTTTGTGAACATCAGCTCCTTGAATTTTTCGAGTTGATTGATTCTCTTGACGATGGAGATGATATCAAGATCCTCTCTAAGTTTTTTCTCTGCTGTGAAATATTGATAAAGCTTCCTCTTCGTCCATGGCGCCCAGAAACACAAAAAGGTCTCTGTAAACCGCCAACAACTCGATTTCATCTTATCTTTATCTAAAAACTTTGAGAAATTCCGATTAAACGATTCAAGTTTCTTCTCTTCAACCATGGAATTGTTGGGGTTTCCTCCCATTTCAATGTCGTGATGGTCGCTAAATGAGGATCTTGAACTGCTGTCGTCTCTCTTTTCCTTTTCGACAGTATAGATCTCATTAGCAACAAAGTTCTTGATTTTGTATTGGTTATATCGAATAGCCAGCCAGCCAAATGCAGCGAATAATAGTGGGAAGAGACCTCCGGTTTTCGAGAGCAGATCAGGAACCTTCATATAGTTACGATAGTAGGTTATTCCGTTGATGTCCATTCGAAGCGTGAGGTTGATAAGTTCGTTCGTGCCGTATTCATAAATTTCGTCTCGGAAATTTGAGAGAGGGACGGTCCAAACTATCTTTGATGCATTGCCACGACTATAAAGCAGATTGTCGTCTGTTAAAATCGCTTGCTTCGTCAAGTACATGTTTGAGAAGATCTGAATACCGCTGGGAGACAGCAGCCATTCTTGGTTACTAATATTTCCCATGTATGGATTTTGGTAGTCGTATAAGTTCACGATATAAGTTGGGAAATAAACCTGGAATCTCATTCGTCCAATTGATTCAAGGATGTTTGTGATTTGCTCCTGCGGAGCGCATGGCGGAAGACCGAAAGTCTCATGAGTGGCATTACTGCATGGGTAAACAGAAACTTTTAAGAATCTGAATTCTTTCCCGAGGAAATTACCCGAGAGTGATAAATTGTTGGAACTTGGATTTGATATGTTTGGGCAGAAAAGGGATCCCATATCATAATCATTGTATTGTTTCGTGAAATTGACCCCACCAATACTGGAGAAGAAGCTTGGAGGACATGGGATCATGTAAGTAGTATTGGTTTGCTTGATTTGAGTGCCGTTATCTAATCTGTTATAATCAGATAGTTCAAGTTGAAAATCAAGGGAGCCATTCAACATGTCATTTGTCGATCGGTTGAACCCGACAGCAAACATGAAGTTCGTAGAATCCAGTTGTAGAGAGACGTCTGGATCGACAATGGTTGAAGTAGAAACCGTCACGACGTTTCGACTAAGCATTGTCGCAAGATAGTAGCCAAATGCCGCGACCATGAGGACGACAAGCGTGATTGAGAGGCAGCCGCTTGTAGCTGTTCTGAGCATTTCTGAGTTTTTGACATATACAAAACCTCTCTGCCCGAACAGATCGAACATTTCGAGGAATTTGACTTTCTTCTTGTCACTTGACATAGGCGAGGCAAATAAAGTTTTTTTTAGTTATTTGTTTTTGAAATTCAATCCTGAGGCATTAAATTATTAATGGGATGAAGTTTGAAGTAAGAACTAAGAAGTTATTGTCAGTTTTTGATCACGATTCGATCTCGCGATGACTTAATCGCTCCTGATGCTATTTTGTAGTTAGTCGATGCTAAAGAGGAAAAAATGGAAGATCAGGTAAAATTGAATTGAATGTTCTTCCTCATGGAAAGAAATTTTTGAAAATTATGAAGGAGCTAGTTTTCAATGTATATTGTCTTGGCTCAGTGAAGGCCGTTGGAAAATAATTTGTTGGAGCTCAAGCGAGGGTTTTTGTGAACTAAAATTTAACCTGAAAAATCATTCCCTCTTGGAAGTAGATTTATACCTGTTTTTAGGATTTAAACTGGATGACCTTTAACCAGGCCGAAGCAGTAATGATATGTCGCCTTAGCTTGATAGTGGCGTTCCACCTCATCATTGTTCAACTTTGATTGTTTTGCTCGAATAAAAGAGTGATCTTTGGTCTATTATGGATCTCCTCAAGGCTTGAAGCTAATTGATAGCAATCAATGCATCGCTCTTGCTATTTTTTGGAGCTAATCCTTGTAAAATCAATATTCCCAATTTGCAAAGTCCATTTGAGGCATTTTAAATAAACTAATTTAAATTGGGTATATACGAGTTTGTAAGCTGAAAATGACACTTCTAAAGCTTCCAGCTTCATTTAGATCTCATTCCCTTTCTCAACACAAATGTTGAGCTATAAAGGTTATTTCCAAACTCTCCATTGATTTATTGGTATTTTCATTACTCTTCCAAATTCGCAGAATTTTCTGTTATTTAGTGAGGCAATAAAACCTATTAATGCTTATCAGCCAAAAACTCTGTCCATCCCACAACCGAATCTCTTCTCAACTTACTAAGTAAGTAGTTCAATTCATATTACTGACAGTAGTAGAAAGAGAAACTAGCCTCGTCTCATTCTGAAAATGAATGAAAGAAGCTCTAATGACCAAATTGGGAAGGCTGAAAACACATGTAGTTAATTTTGTCTTCCCATATTAATTTCTTTCCAAAAATTCAGGTATTCCTTGTGAGAATGTTGATGTTATACAAAATGAGTGCCAGTTATTTAGTTGCAAAGCTCTTTCTTTTTCTTGTTTCAATATGAAATGCTTTGGTTGTTTTAGGATTAATTCATCTTTTGTTTTTGAATATACAATCGCTAAAGGCCCTTATGATTGGTCAAATTTGATAAATGGTTCTCCTTGTCTCGATATATGGCTGCCAATTACACAATTTTATGATATAAAACCTTAGTTTTCTGAAGATTTATATGAAGCTGGCAGAAATTTCTCCCAATCTTCGACGCAGCATGGATCAATTAAGAGCGATCCAACAAAATTAGACAACGCTTCATCGTCATCATCATCTAAACTAAAAAATCTGAATGCGTAAAATGCAGTTTTGAACGTTCTTACGTTATTTAAAATAATTCTTTAATTTCTTTGGACTCAAGCGCAAAAATTTGATTGCTCCGCTCACAATTCCATATTAGGAATAAAGCAGCATTCTACAAAGAAAAAAGTGAAGAAATTTGAGGAAATGGACTTATAATCATGAAAAATTAGCTCTCACCTAGACAGCATTTCTTAGATCCCCCACATTTCGTTTCTTCCCTCAAATTATGTCGTTATCATTGAGAAAGAGGAGTCTATTCGGCTCAGAGTTTTATTCAAAATTAGTAGAAAATTTTCTTATACTTCTGACTTTGCTTCAACCTCGCTCAATAATTTACTAATTTAGGAGTTTTGACATCCTATCAGTGCTTAATGCAGGCCGTTTGAAGTTTAATTAATTTAAAGGATGAGATTGCATTCTCGAATATTGTTTCTTCAGTTGTACTTTAAAATCCTGAAATATTTTATTTGATCTTGATTAGAAAATCAAATCCATAAAAACAGAAACTTTTTAATGACTCAACCCTCTCTCAAAACTCAACAGAAACAGAGCCTCCAAAAGTCGAGTGCATCAGATCACATCCCAAAATTCTTAACAAAAACGTTCGATATCCTAGAGGTATGGATACTATTTGTTTTGACTTTATTAATCGATTGCAAAAATAGGGCAACGAATTCCCACATGCCATCATTTGGGACAAAGAAGGCTCCGCCATCCTCATTAAAAGCACGGTAGAAATCGAGAAAATTCTTCCGGTCTATTTCAAACATAAAAATTTCACCTCGTTTGTAAGACAGGTAACTTTCAACTGTTAAGAGAGTCGAAACACTCTAAACTGCTTCATTGAATAGCTCAATCTTTATGGTTTTAAGAAGATAAAGAACGGGTCCTTACAACACATCTACTATCATCAATGTTTTCAGAGTGGAAAGAGGTAACTTCAGGGTTAGTCCTATATCTGAATTGTTTTTAGGAATCTATTAAGACTCATCAAGAGAAAAAAAGATGAAACCGTTGAAGATCCAACTAAATCGTCAGATTGTGATTCCGAGAAAGAGGCTCAGCAAGAAGGAGAAGTGTTGAAGGAGGTAGATAGATATTCTAATTGCTGTTTATTAATTCAATTTGAAGAATAAACTCTTAAAGAAGCTTCATGAGGATATTTCCTCAAGGATTAACGCTTTAGAGGGTCAGCTCAAGCAATTCGCTGAGCAGAACATGCTGTTGATTCAAATTGCCATGAAGAAAGAGTAAGATATGATAATATTATGTGCATCTCATGAAGTTTTGTTGCTTTAGAAATGAAATTATGTGCCTCAGAAATGCTCTTAGCCTCGGATCTCTCAATGATCCTTTATCAACTAGGCGTGAAGAGAAGAGTCCTGAGACGTCTTATCCAACAGAGAAGGTATACCAGCTATGAGTTTTACAATTTTCTAATAGTTATTCTAGTTTTTCAGAGCCAATGGTGCGTTCAAACCTGTTGTAAGAACAAAGTCAACTTCAGATGTTCGCATGTTGACTGCAGCTCATGAGAGTTCGGCTCTTATTAAAGTTGCGAGCCTAAATTCAACAAAAGATAGTGATGGGTCTGATTCTGATAGAAAGAGTGAAGAAAGTAATACTAGAATGACCAGTTATTAAACGAACGAAGAGGACCACGACCTCCCTCGCATTTGTAATACCTATACGAAAAACACAAACATTTTTGAAAAATATGCATTGGAATACCCTTCACCCTGAAGACAGGAGAATTTTTGGTGTTGCCAATCAGCTGGTATTAGTCTATATAATTATCCTATTCATTGACTCATCGCCCTTGGATTAGTCAATAATGTCTTTATCTTCTAGACAAATTCAATTAAATTCTATCGAATTTTATATAATTAGAGGCTGTGATTTGTGGGTAGATGTAATTATTTCCACCCACTTATTTTTCGGCTCTATGAGTAATCCATGAATTTACTCTTCTATATCGATAGAACGTCTATAATTCTATAAAATTCTGATTTTAAAAGATCTTCTCTTAAAAAATAAATAGCCATTATTGTTAATGAAAGAACAATAGCTCTAAGTGCGAAAATATAAGCAAAAAACTTTGGCTATTTGATATTAATTTTTTTATCATTCAGTTCCTGGGATTTGTTTAATTTATCATTCTTATCATCCTTAGAAATCAACCCCCAGAAAAGAAGCGGTTTGAAATAACAATAAAATATATATCCTCTCTTGTATTCACTCTTCAGAGCGATTAAAGAGTGAAATGAATTATTTAGAAATATTTGTCCCAAGGCTCGGATTCATCCTCATCCTTATCCTTATCGTTATCATCATCGTCATCGTCATCGTTATCACGAAAATCACGAGAATCTCTAGAATCAACGTCCTTCTTCACTGCTGATCTCGTTCGTTCCTTTGAGCGATTTGACTCCGAATAATCTGTTTTTATCTTTTCAAGAACCGGAATGGAATCTTCGTTCATTTGAATGATTTCTTCATCAGAGATTAGGATTGTTTTGTCAGGGATAAAAGGAGGTTTGACTCTTTTATGATAAAGTTGATCCTTGATTAACAAAAAAAATCAGATCAAATATCTGGAATGGGTGTTGTATTATACCCAATCTAAACCTGCGAACCATTCGTGATTCTTGAGATAGTTATAGGATCCTCCAAGCCTTGCTTCAGGCTGCTTATTCAGTAATTGTGCAAGAATTCTTTTAGAGGCTGAGTCAACATTCTCTGGGATCGTCAAGGGCTGCTTTATAATTTTTTCATAGATTTCCTTCGGGTCGTTAGATGAACTCGTGAAAGGGTGCTTTCCAGTAATGAATCGGTAGAGACAAACTCCGATAGCCCAGAGATCAACGCTTTTATCGTAACCTCTGCCCTGAATTATTTCAGGAGCAATAAACAATGGAGTCCCAACAAAAGTAAATGTCCGATTAGCTTTTCCCTTGAGAATCTTCGCCACTCCCATATCGACTAGCCGAGGATAACCCTGCAATATAATAGAAAGCCTTTCGTGATGGCTGATTGAAAAATAATGTTACGTTTTGCTCAACTATGGTGTTCGAAGGCTTAAGATCTCGATAGATAATATTGTTGCTATGCAGATACTCGATTGATAGAATATAGCAACCTATGTAGAAACGCGCTTGGTCCGGAGTTAGCAAACCTACCGAAAATTATTAGGCGAAAAAATGTTGGTTTCATCCAATTTTTTACCTAAATTTCTGACAACAGTACTCAACTCAACACCTTTCAAGTACTCTTCCAAGAAATAGCAGAACCGAGAATCCTTAAACGTACGTATGAAATTGACAATGAAAGGGTAGTTAACAGTCTCCAGCACCTCTTTTTCTTCCTGTAGCGGAGCAAGTTGTTAAACAATAAACAATCAGATCGTTTATTTTTCGATTACAATGATTAAATCTTGGGATTTGTCTTTTATGATTTGTTCTTTGGAAATGCATTTCAGCGCAAAAAACGTTTTATGGTTGTGCTGACGAACTAGATATACTCTACTAAAGCCTCCTGCACCAAGTGTCTTGTAATAATAAAAATCTTTCAAAGTAAAGCTGTCGATTGCTTTGTCTATGCGTGCCTTCCTCAAGTAGCCTGGCTTGAGAGCTTTCTGTTATAAAAATTCAGGATCAACAAAATCGTCAACTGCTGAAAAGTAGTTACCTCATGCGATTTTTGATTTGTCAGAGAGACATCTTCTATCGATCCACCTAAATTCTTCATCAGCTCCAAGGACGATATTTCCGACAAGAGGCCTTGTCCTTCCATTATATAATCATCATCAATACTAAAAACGCAGATCATTCGCCTTCTTCCTATATAGCCTTACTATTTTAGTACTGTTCCGCTGACCAGGTATCCAGCACCAAAGAGAGTACCTTTATAAGCCACAATGCTCTCAGAATTTTTCTTTGAATTGTTAATTTCAAATATCCTTTAAAACCTCGATGTATTTTTTACCTTACGAACATATTCACCTTCAAGAACAATAAACAGCTTCATGCCAGCCATTGAACCCTTCCTAACAACAACTTCTCCATCTTTATATTGCTTAATTTCGAGTAGATCTGCTATTTTTTCGATCTGCAAAGGAGTCAAATGGGGTCCAATCGCACTATTTTTGATCGCTTTGATTTGAATGTTGCGATACACCATCAACTCCAGACTTGGCCCGATCACATTTTGAAGCCTAGATCGGCTTATTTCAATGCATTTCACTTGCTAATACATCATAAGCCAAATGAGAAAATTCCCTCATTGCTTACATTTGTTCCGATGCACTTCGCAGTATATCTTCTCTTAGTGTCTTCATATAATGCCTCTTCCCCAAACCAATCTCCTTTAACCAATTTTTTAATCTCATACGAGCCGGTCATCAACGCAACGATCCCTTCCATTATAATATAAAATGCGGACGCCTCCTCGTCTTGAGAATAAACAGCAAAGCCCTTTGAATACTCTTTGATCTCTCCGCTATTTGCAATTTCTTGAATTTGGTCCTTTGTGAGAGCAGCTAAAATCATCGTCTCAAGAAGCTAAGTGATATTCTTACAAAATATGTCAGCTTTTCCAACAAAAGAGAGCTTTTTCTCAAGCTCGTTTTCGACATCTCTTGAGACGACATCTCTGAAATCTTGTCGGTTGATCATCCAGAACCCACTCTTTGGTTTAGCAATTACGGTTTTATTGCTCTTTTGATTATACAAGAGCGACATTTCACCAAATCCTCTGCCTCTCTCTAATTCCGTCTTTTTAATACCATCAACAACAACTTCTGCTGTTCCTTTATCTGATTTGGTTATTGTTGTTAGATTGCTACTTCGGCTGCAGAATAAGAAGTACCGATAATGTAAAATGTATCTGCCTCTTCTCCTTGAGTGTGAATTACAGCATCACTATTGCTCGAGTTTTCGAAAAATTGCATCTTTTGGGCAAGATGCTCTCTATGAAGTTGCTTACAATGAAAAATCTCGCTCAATAAGACTTACAGTTGATTCAGTTTTAAATCGATAAGAACAAAATGATTCCGAAATGATTGCTTCAGAAATTCAATCTCTTCAACAGTTTTTTCCGTCTTCGTAACTGGCACAAGCACGGCTGTTATTGCTTTAGAGAAGAGAGACTTAGGTTTGCTGTGATTTTTCCCAATTTTCGGCAAAATGGCTGCAGGTGAATCCGGTCTTGTCAGAAGTTCACCCTTCAAATTTATAAGTAAACCAGTTAGTATGTCTCCTTGCTGATAGATTAATAAATGTTACTTCAGGTTTTTTTATTGGACTATCCTTGAAATTTATACTGAAATTTCTACCTACCACAGCACCCCGTGTAGTGATTGGAGGAGGCTTCGTTTGTGCATTGAATGATACCTTTGGTTTTGGTTCTAGGTCTTTCCGCTGCGTCAGTAGACGTGATGCTAATAATGGACCTAAATAAATTTGAGTCTTTATATGATGAGCCTAACCTTTGTGCCTCTCGTTGACAAGCAGCAACCCTTTATTTGACCGAATCATCGCAGTAATTGTAGAGATAATTTCTGTTTTAATCAATAAATTTTGCGAAACTCAAGACTCAATTATCACTTCCTGATTTTCCTGATTTGGCCGAGAAACCTCGATAGCAAAATGGCCAACAAAATTGTAGACGGTGGAGTATCTACATGCTGCGAAAAAGGGTGACAATTCAAAAATGCTTGAATACCTGTTGTGAAGATATTATTTCTGGTGAAGAAAGTGATCAGAACCAAGAAAATAGCGAGAAATTTTACGTGAGGCTCTGGGTCGAAACACTTTTCTCGAAATACATTCTTAATTCTATCACCTAACGGACTACGTTTTTACTCACCTTTTCAATCTTTTGTTGATTTTCTGGGATTAAAAGTTTTTTCTAGATAGCTAAATACAATTCTCAAAATGTACAAGTAAACTGCTAAACTGCTCAAGCTTTTATTCCAAGAGACTTTAATGCGCAGGAGAAGAGCTCATTAACCTCAGAAAGTGGCATTTCTTTTTTTGAGAGATAGAGGACTAATTTCTTGATTACTTCTGAAGTGTGGTCAAAAAGTTCTGATCCTTGATCGATGTATGCTTTGTCTAATTTTATCGTGCATTTTTTCAAGCAATTGCTCAGCTTGATTAACAGAGATATCTCAAAATGTAGATTTTCCATTCCAGCCTCTGCTATTTTTTCCAGCTCCACAGGTACTTTCTCTGGGCTCTTTTTCTTCAATCTTCCCATCCAATTCAAAACTTCTGTAAAATTCTGATCAATCCTTTTCAGATGCTTTGAGGTAGCATCCTTCACCTCTTTAAACTCTTTCGACTGTTTTATCTCACTGATTTGTGATATTGTGAAAATAAACCCTGAATCGTATCCATTCAGATGATAATAACTCTTATTTCGTTTTGTAATTGCTAGTTTAATCAACAAAACAAGCATTTCAAGTAGTTCTTCATTATTGAATAAAGTAGTTTTCGCTTTCTTCTCATAGAGAGATTCACAACGGCTCAAGAGATCGACAGTGGTGTTTAGTATAATGGCTTCTGTAAACAATTGATTGATTTTTGAAATAAACCGCTTGACTTTATCCTCGTATTCTTTTTTAATCGCTGCTTTGTGCTGATGGAGTAACTCGTTATATTTCAACTGTTCCTTCTCATCAGAGATATTTTCCACTTTCGTTCTATGCATAAATGAGCAAAGACAATCGTCATTTTTAGCTTCTTCATCTTTCAGTTCAACTCTCTTATCATCGTCTGCCAGAGGAGTGCTTTCATTATCATCAGACGAGAGGATGTTTACATAGGGATGGCTCATAACTTCCTCGAAAGTAAGTCTATTCTTCCTTTCTTTCTCAAGCATTCTGATGATTAGGTCTCTGCATTCTGGATCAAGGTCTCGAGATTTAAGGAAATTGATATCCAGTGGTTTTTTCAGGACATTTTCGACAACGTCAACTCGATCTTCGTCAGAAGTGTCAAAAGGATGCTTTCCTGTCGCCATCATGTGCAGTATAATCCCTAAGGCCCAAATATCTGCTCCTGCATCATAAACACTCTCCCTTATTTGCTCTGGCGCAGAAAACTGCTGTGTAAAAATAAATCCAGACTGCTCCACGGATTCCGAATTAGTCGAGCCAAAATCACCGATCTTCACCATGCCATTCTTCAAAAAGATGTTATGAGGCTTGAGATCCCGATGCAGAATACGATTTTTACGAAACCAAGCATAACCAAGACAGATTTGCCTGAAAATATCCTTGCACTGCAAGTCTGAAAGCGGAGAGTAATCATCTTTAGATGTCATAACGATGTCAGCAAGAGTTTGCTCACAATACTCAAAAATCAAGTAGAATGCTCTGTCATCTTCGTATATATCGTATAATTGAACAACGTGCTCATTTACTCCTCTGACGCTTTTCAAAGTATTGATTTCTCGAGAGATATATCGCTCCTTCGCACCTTCGTAACGATATTTTTCGATTTTCTTGACAGCGACAACCTCGTTAGTGAGTGTATTAGCTCCACGATATACTGTAGTGCCAAGGACTGGGTTACTGCCTAATTTTTGATTCTCTTCGTAGGTATAAGGAGTCCCTTTTAGTGCGAATAAGACTTCTTTGGGTTTGGTTACCACGCTTTCAACGATTGATTCTATCATATTGGTGCTTGTGCTTATTTCTGTCTAATTCATAGAGCAATCTCTTAGTACTTTTATTTAAATCATGAATATATATCGGTCAAGTAAATGCTTAAGAGAATACTTAAAAATCGAATTGAATTTCATCAGAGGATTGTATTGCTCAAAGTTTGTTTTTGAAAAAAAATTTAAAATCGCTGTGTGGATTTTTCTAAAGGAGTTTCGATTTCCCACAGCATGTTCACTACAATCTGACCGATCAACTTGATGAGCTTTCTTTCTTAATTAAAAATTGAAAAATTAACCAGAGCTTAAGATTTGGCGCAAGTACCCAGATAAACTTTAAGGACACGACTGTGTTAGTCAGCAATTGAGTTCAATTCTCATTCTGAGTCTTCATGGTTGTAACAGAGAAATCTACAACAGAGGCTAACGTTGCTTATCCAAAATAGAAAAATAGTCACTGAAAACTTGCTATCTTTTAAAACATCAGAAGAAGAAATAAATTCCTGAACTAACTTTATACTGAGAATTTTTGAACATTGCTAGTAGCTTGAGCATAGTCTTATTAAAAGAATTCATTAGTTTGGTTCTGAAATGATCAAATGCGAAAATTTACAGATTTTTTCTAAACCGACGAAAATCAAGTACAGATCCCCTTTCAATTGTTACTAATCTATTTTTTGTCTCTCAGAATACATTTCTTATGGAAATCTTGTTAGTTGAGGAGGCAAGAGCCGGATTTCAAGATCCAAGCGTTTCTTCCAAGTCTAAACAAAAATCACTTTTTTTGAATTTTAATTTCTCCTGCTATTGAAGAATTTAGAACAGAACTATCCGGCAAATCGAACACGGATATCGATCTTATGATTTCTATAAGCTAACCGTCAATATTGATCCAAGGAACATCTACTGAAGCGTATCTTGACTCAAAGAGCGATTTCTATACTCCGATTCTACTTGAACCTTATAAAGCCATCAATGACCAAAATTGTTTAAAATCTTTTTAGGAGAATTTCGCAGCCACTGCCTTTGCCAATTGAGTATTGAGTTGTCTGTATCAGCGGAGTTATTGGTCTAAGTCATGAAAATTCAAATTCTACCTGTTGTATTATGAATTTCCATCCCTTGTTGTAATTTTGGAGATCATCTGACACCTGGTTTTGCCCTTTTATAATCCTTTGATTCATGAATTTTTGGAGCTTCAAGGCGATCTCATCTTTAAAATGCATCTAACTGAAGCCCGGTAGGAATATAAATTCTGTATTATTCGAATTATTTATAATCAATTTTCTTATCTTTGATATGCCACGTCTTCTGGGAATAAATCCAACAAAAGCCGGAAGAATCCTATTGGCTTCTCTTGCTTTTGTTTTCGTTATCTATATGCTCTTCGGAGCGAGCAGCTCTAATAAAATAGAGCTCACGGAATCCAACTTGGAGACAGTTTTTAGATTTTCTTCGAACGAAGATTCTTTATCGAAGTTTAGCTTGAGTGACTACAAGCTTTACTCCACTGAAGGTCAAGAACTTTACCCCAGTAAGGAATGCTGCATCCAACTGAGCCAAGCAAACATTCAGAAATTGAGCAGCAAGATTCTCGAAAGGAGCACCATGTTCTATCAGAGGAACCTTAACCATCTTGGAGACAACATCGCGTCGTGGAACTTGAAATCAGCAAAAGCTGAGAACTTTTTGTACTATGCAAAACTTTTCCCAGCTCAGAATGCCATTCTTGTTGTCAGATACGAAAAACCTGAAGATGTCGACCATTCAGCACTCGACTCGAAGGTTTCAAGAACCTTGGACAGCGTTACTCTCAACAGTTTGTTGGCTGCCCTTAACCGGCCTGCAGATGGACAAAATGGCGCACACATCAAATTCTCAACTAAGTACCACAAGAAGGAAGATGAAGAGATTGATAACGCTTTGAAAAAGCTAACTTTCAAGAATTCCAAGGTCCAAGTGCTGAGAGGCGCTGGCGCCAAAGGAGTTAGTAGTCCTCCACCAGATAGTATTATCCTCGAGAGAGTGCTCGATGCGGTCATTGAAAGTTTCCCTGAACATGGAATTAGCCTCAAGATTACTCAGTCCGATCTCGCTATACTCAGAGGCGCTGGTGCTCAAGGAACTGCAGGTCCTCCTGATGACCATTCAGTTTTGAGAGGCGCCGGTGCTCAAGGTACCGCAGGTCCTCCAGATAACTTTATTCTGGCCTGGACTGCTGCTAAGTTGGTCGAACAGATGGGTGGACTCACTGTCCCAATCACGCAACTCGACGTGGATACCTGGACTGGTATCAGTAATTCTCCTTGGATAGCTGCAGGAATACCATCTTATATGCATAATTCTTCGTGGGGCTATCAGCCACCTTCATCGGGAAGTGAAAAAGTCTCTACAGTAGGAAATGACACCACTTCTTCAACTGGAAATGACACTCTCTCTATCTCAGCAGGTGGCAATGTGACTGGCAGTGGCAACTCCTCACTCACCATCGACAGCTCTTCTTCTATTGGCTTCGGATACACTTCAGAAACTCTGAATAGAACTTCTTTGAGAGGCCGTGGTGCTTCAGGAACCCAAGGTCCTCCTGATAGTATGACAGTCACACTCAAAAAAACTGATATCTTAGGAAAAGTGGACTCAGCATCTGCATCTGACCCCTACACCGAACTACTTTCAAAAATCCTTGATCAAAATATCCCCGCTGAAGGGACACAAGTTAAAACTTCTGTACCCGAATACTTGATGCTCCGAACTGGACATTCTGTAGACCTTGAAGGTAAAATAAATAGATAGAAATTAAATTTCTGATTACTCTATTTTAGACCCTAAATTCCTTCAAGCCTTCGAATATGCTTACAATCAAGCTCTCAAAGGGTACCCTGAAAATGAGTCTCACAACTAAGAAAAACATAAACTACTAAATATTTGCTTTTGGAATTAAATGCTTGCAAATTGATTCAAACAAGTGAAATTGGTCTCCTCCATATAATACTTGCATCATATTATGATTGTTGATCCTGCATTATAATCGCAATCAAAGCAAGTTATAAAAATAACAACGAGTCATGAATAATGATCACCATCGTCATTAACAAACCATCTATAAAAAAAAGAAAAGTGTATTTGTGAAAAGTTTACCCTCAAAAAAAAGGAAAAAGAAAATGAATAAATAAATCAGAAAATTACAAAATGACTTCTATCATCTTTGCGAAACAGCTCTAATAAATTCAAGTTTCAGAGTTTGAAAAACATTTGTTTTTTTGAGTACTGGGAAATTTGTTAAAATATTATATCTCTTGAATCACTAACCCAAGCTAAAGAAAACGCAAGCTTCATCCATTAGGTCGAATTTGAATTCACCAAAAAGTAAAGTTTCGAGCAAATTTTCGATTTGTATCTTCAAGCCACCCAGATAATGAACTAATTAATACACGGTAATGAAATTTTTATTGTGCAACCAACTCAGATCATGATAAAAACATAAAATAGCTCCTACTCGACTGCGTTTCAACTCGAAATCTCTTGCGAAAAAACTGCCTCACTTGAATTAGAGACCAAGTTTAACACTCCTAAATGACAATTTGGATTTGGAAAAATTTAGATAAAAAATTCCCTTGCAAGGCGGTAATATTGAGTCATAAATTTAAGCTTAATCTGCTGAGATTACACACTTATAAATAGGATAGTTTTCTCATCAGATGAGAAGTATTTTATTGTTGCATCACATGATAAGTGGATAATGACTTTTGACTCACAACCTAGAAACTTGAGAACGAGTTTAATGAATTTCGTAAGGGTATCTATCAATTACAATGTGACATGAAATAATCACTCTGGGATCTGTTTACGGAATTGATATTGATAGAGCTGGCGAGTATTTCGTCAGAGTGGACACAGATTCGTTAGCGTGTTTTGATTTTGTGAACAAAAGTCACAATTTTTCATTTACCTTGTCAAAGCATGGTAATCTCACAGAATCGCAAAAAAATACAAGTTTGAAGTATAGAGGAGCAAAATTATCTTGGATTTACGAGGTTTCTTCGTGCTGGTGGCCTTTGTAGTGATGGAATTCACTCTCATTTTTCTCTCAGTTCATCCGATGAATTCAGTGATACATTAATGAATACTTATTCAATGATGATTGGACAATTCGACTATTCGAATTACTCAGCCTCTGAAACCTTTTTCTTCTTAATCACAACCCTAATCCTCTCGATTATTCTCATAAATATGATCATCTTAATGATGAATGACTCCTTTGCGATGACTCAGAAGCGAAGGATTCTGTATGGCAACTTCGAAAAAGAAAGCATGATAGTCCAACTCTTCTTAAAGTGGACTTGTGTCAGAAACGACTAAAACAACTCGATAAAGCTGGCCTTCCCTCGGTACTTTTCGTTCTTGAAGAGATATCACGCACGGTTCCTTATCTAGAGCCCGAGAAAGCTCAAAAAGAGGAGTTAAAATTGATAAAATATGAAGTCAAAAAAATCCTCTCAGATTGAGGAAGCTACTAAAAACTTAAAAGCCAGCATGCATTATCAACCTCTTAAAACTGAGAAAGGGCAGCAAAAATTGACTGAACTCATGATGAAGAATTTGAGAAAATCAACCAACAATTGGAACGCTTGGACCAGAAAATAGAAGAAAAGTCAATCAAAGTGAGTTTTCTCGATCGAAAATAATGAGTTCTAATTAAATTTTGATGTCTTCCAACAGCATCACGAGTGAAAGAATAATCTTTCGCCCTATAATCTATTGTGCTTTTGACCGACACCATTTTGTTGAAACCAACCATAAAAGTGCATCTCTGAGAATTAGATGTACCGGTAAATATATTTTAGGCTACTTGCAATTCACGAAAACCGAAATTAGTTCGTTAGTCTTTGGTGGACAACCTAAATTTAAAGAGATTTTTTTTTTTAAGCAATCAAAACGAAACAAAGTGCGTTGAATCCTATATCGGCAAAAGTGAAAAAGCCTATTCAGTCCTGAATAAATCTATACTTAAAAGCAATAAAAATTGATAAATTTTATTCAAACAGAAAAAAAAGTGACCAGAGAGAATAGTTTGGTTGGAAATGCAAGCAAAACCGGTAACCAACTCAAAAAATCCACTTAAAATGAAGGATGGAAAAAAGCCGATCGGAAGACAATCATTGAAAATGGCTGGAGAGTCAAATACTTCATCAGGGACATCCCAGAGCAAAGAATCCAGGCGCAAAACTGTTGCGGTTTCTTCTGATTCTTCAAGAAATAAGCAAGAAAAAGGATCACGTCTGATGAAACAAAAAGACGACGCGTCGGAAAAAATGCTCCCGTCTCAACAATTTTCTTTCAAAGAAGAAGGCGAAGATCATGAAAAAGTGTCAGGACCGGAACTCACAACTAACCTCTCCTCTGACAAGCTCCCCGGCAACGAGGACTTCCAAGAACCAGTAGTTCATAGCTGGACTGAAGTAATTGAATCTAATCGGCGGATGGCCTCTTATAGAGAAGAAATCAGTCAACAAGCGGAAATTGAACCCTCTAATTTAGAGGACGGAATGAAGAAGCGGCCAAATGACCGAAAAAGCAGCGGAGCCAATAGCGCACGGTCCAGCGTGTCAAATCTAGAGAAAACATCAAATATTATCCAAAATGAGTCCAAAAATGAAACTTCATATCACAATATATCTGCCCAGCTGGATCTACAAGCGGTTAGAAAAGACCCGTTACTTCACGAAGCCAATCTAAAGTTAGATTCGCACAGGAGTCAATCTTCAGGAAATCTTCACAGCAGCCGATCGAATCAAGGATCCTATCTCACTGAGAAATTAACAAAGATAACGAAACCGTCTCATAAATTCGAGAGATATATGGAATTACGACAAAAGTATCACAAACCTTCAAATTTAGAGATTACACAACAGGATAAAGAACCAAAGGAAGATACTGTTCAGAAAAACTCTACTGATTCTCCTTCTAAAAAAAGCGATATAAATCCCGAGCTTATCTTGAATATAAGAGCTACTGAAGAACTTAAAAGAGTCACACTCTCCACGATTACATCGAGTCTCGTTTTATTCAATAACGTCATCAAGCCTCAGGGTAGGAGAGACATGGAAGTGCTGAATTCTTCAAGGTCATATCGTGAAGATACAAAAATAAATAAAAGTTCTTCAATGATAGCTCAGCGGCGCTCTCATGAAGATATTTCCAAAAGCATGGACATCTCAAGATCCAATATTTCGAAACCAAAAACGGCTCGAGAATTGATACGGCCAAAATCAACAGACCGAATTATATCTCCACAGAAAGCAAAGCATATGGCTAATCGCAGTCAGGTTAGTTATTTTATTTTTTAGACAAGAACTAAAAGTAATTTAGGAAATCACTTCGTCAACCACCCCGAGAGATCACAAACCAGACCATTCAGTGAATGACTTTTTCAATAGCAAGACGCAAAGTGCTTCTGCTCGGTCAAAACGTAAGAACGCATTCAACAACATTCAACTTAGTTGCGAATAGAATCTCAATGTAAAAAAGGAATCACAAAAGAAGAGTTTGAGCTGCACTATAGGAAAATGGCTGAGTATGAGCAGAAGAAACAAGAGAAAGTTGAAAGTCTTCGAAGGGAAAAAGATCAGAAGGAGAAAAGCATTCCGAAGACAAAGAAAATTATTAATACAACCCCGCCACCTATGAAAGTTGATAATCAACAGGCTTTTCATCAGAGAATTGAAGCTTATATGAAACGAAAAGATCAAAAGTTGGCTGAGCTTCGAAGCAAAGCTGCTGAGGAAAGAATAATGAAAGAAACCTCTGGACTGACCCTCACCCCAAAAATAAATAAAAATTACCGTCCGAAAAGCACCGCAAAAACAAATCAGCCAATAATACACCTAACGCCGGAGAAAGTGGCGCAAATAGAGTCTATCATCTCTGTGCTTGAGAAGAACAAAGCGCAAGGTCAGGTCGGTGAACAGAAAGACGGCCCAAACACTGTGGTTCATTCTGTAAATATGCTTGAGCTGTACAACCTTAATAAAAAACTGCTTTGTATAGGAGAAGAAGTCCAATATGGTGGCCAAAATAGAACCGAAAGCTGAGTTCAAGGAGAAGGCTGGAGAAGAAAAGAATAAAAAAGAGCATTCTGAGCAGAATGCAACTCAAGTAATTGTGACGAAAGCGATTGTGTCTCCTCCAATCCAGAAAGTTGATCCAAAAGTGCAACATGATGCTTTCATGAACTCGGTTCTGAGTAGGATTAGCATGAGCGAGTCCAAAAGCTTTATTTCAACGAAATCAGCAGAAGTCGAAACGACTACAAAGCCAAAGTTTAGTCTGATAATCCCACAGCCTGTGGTAAATGATGGTGCAGATATGAAGCCATTGGACAACAGCACGGGAAGGATTGATTCCTATCCTATTCATGATGGAAGAATCAATTTGAATTTGTCCAATAGATCTTATTCGCAAAAAATTACAGCTAAGGAAATGAATTTTGACTCTAGACCTGAAACAGCCCGAGAATTTTCGGATGTTCCAAAGCCATCTGAGAGACAAGTGTTAACAGCTCGTAAAATCGAAAACGCTGAAAGAACCAATCTTGCTAAAAAAACATCTACGAGCAGAGCAAACTCAAAGAAAAACTCTACTTCACCAATGTCAAGATCTCAGCTACTGAGTGTAAAATCAATCCTTGATTCACGAATGTTGAAAGAGAGCCCTCCGAATCAGAGTCATATTTCAGAATCATCATCATCAAAAAATCAAACCGCAGGCCAAGACAGGATGGCACGTTTTTATCACTATCTTACAAATAAGCAATCCTCTGAAATTCAAAGTAACCCCAAAGACCCTATGGAGAGCATTCAAAAATCTGAAAATTATTCATATAACCGAAGCTCTCTTCTGATCAGAGAAAACGGTGATGTGTCGTTTGAAAAACCCCAGCGAGATTCAATGTTAGCTGAAAGTCAAAACTACTCATTCACCGAACGACCTCCAGTGGAAGTCAAAGGGAAAAAAGCACTTGCGGAGAGATTGATCCAAGAATTTCTCAAGGAACAGGCGAATACTGCTATGCAGACTGAAGAGAAACAAAGAAAAACCTCTCAAAAAACAACTACATGGAGATAAACATTCCGATCGGTTTCTTTCGATAAGATATGTGTTAGTATATACGCTTTTATAATAAGCCTGAATAGAATTGTGAAATCAATCTGCCTGTTATTGAAATTAAAGATTTTGTTTTGAATGAGTTGATTTTTTTTATTTCATTGACGCTTGAACTGAAGGAATATATAAAAACTTGAAGCTTACTTTTCGCTTCATATTTCGTTTCACAATTCGTTTCAATTTATGTAAGTTGAAATATGCTTGTTATTCCATCAATATCCCTCAATTCGAATCCTACTGGAGAAGCTTATGCGGGTCGCCCAGGCGTTCATCATACAAGGCACAAAGGTGTGTCACGGAATTTTTATTTCATCTATAATTAAGAAATTTATGCATTATAATTTTCCTTTGGCAGGTAACTTCACTAAACAATGGAAATGACTTGTCAAACATTTAGCCTGAAATCACAGGCTCGATTCGCTCATCTGTCAAAAAAATATTGCAATATATATATTTTTTTTCAAATATAGCTGTTTGTAGAGTTCTTCTGTTGAAATTCCCGAATAGCGTTTTTTATCTTCTCGTCCTTTTCGGCACTTTTTGTTTCACCCCGCTCCTTCAGCATAACCTTAGTGATTACTCAGTAAATAACCAGCGTGATTGGGATTTTCTTACATGCAGAAGGTAATTGATCACATCCTCTTTGGAGCAGTTTGCATTTGGTTTGAGACTTGCATCTAAAAATGCTTTGATATCAAGGCTTTCAAACTGAGCTCTCTTGCTCATATTTAGCGCTTGAATAACCTAACCAATCGCAGAATTAGCTTTCTTTAATAAAAAAAGCATTGAATTTACATTTCCTCTGCTGAGAAGATAATCGATAATAGCTCTCACATTTTTCAATCGATGCAACATATCCAACCCGAGCTGCAGAGCATGTGGATAATAATCAGAATTTGTCAGCGATAACAAGAAAGGATTCGCAGGATTGCCTTTGTAGATACAGATAAGGCGCTATTATTATAAAATCTCTTACATCGGTATTTATTGTTGATTTCGGACCCTAAGAAAACAAGGATCTCTGCTAGCTCTTGCGAGTCCCGAAGCGAGTGGAACTGAATCAATGAGCACAGAAGCCCAAATTGTTTGGTTTCAATGATCAGTCGAAGGAATATCGTTTGAGTCACCAAGAGAATACCCAAGTCATATTCCAAACAGACCCTGAAATACTCGAGCAATACTTCAACCATGAAAACTTTATCAACGTCCTAGAAAAACGCAAAAGATAAGATTGTAATAAGCGTATTGTTTAGAAATATTAACCTCTTCAGCCATGAGCTTTGAAAATACTGCGTGATGTAAATCTGACTGTGTTATTAGGTTAGGATGAGTTGTGAGGATGGACTTGCTGCGGTTTTTCATTGCTTCCTCAATTTCCTTTTGACTTTTCAGACCATCTTCCGATCTTATTGGATATTTAAAATTCAGCTTTTGATTTGGAAAGTCAACATTACTTTTGGTTTGACATAGTAATCTTGTACGATTCGCATATCTTATTCAAAATATATGAGATAGTTGTTATCTCCTGCTTATTGGAAATAAGTCCTCGCAGATAATTAAGAGCTTGAGGTTTGCTCTGGCTTCTTCTCAGAGTCGTTTGGAACGCCTCAACTTTATCTTGGACAACCTTGAGAATCTTTTCGGCGATCACTTGCAACCTGAAAACGGCCTTTTGCTCTGGATCAACTATATATTCGTCTTCGAGGAATCTTAATTTATTTGAATCTAAGCATTGTGAATATGCTTAGTTAGACATAACAATACACATTAAAATTACAAATAGTGGTTTCCTTCGCTCTAGTCGTGCTAGCCACTGACGCAAACATTGTTACTGAGGTTGTCTCCCTGATTGAAGTATCAGCTTGTCGAAATGAAGTGTTATGTTTATTTAATCATTTAGTTACCTCTCAAATGTCGCTCTGGAGAAGGAGTGCAAGTCCTCCTTGGACGAGTGTAATCATCTAGATCGTCAGGAGATTCCTTTGATTCTTCTTCCCCGGGATTCGTGTCGGGTTTCTTTTGGCTCGAGTCGTCGTTAGATTCGTCCACAGATAAATGTCCGGCTGCTTCTTCTTGATCTTGTTGCGGTTCGAGCTCATCTGTGTCTTCCTTCTGTTTCGTTCCATTTGTTTTATCGCTAGTCTCAGGACTGCTTTGTTCGACCACATCCTTCCCAGATTTGTCCTCACTCTCTTGGGGGTTACTTTTTACTGGCTCAGCATTGTCTAATTTCATGGGATCTGCCGCTTGATTGTTCTCTGTTGAACGTTCGCTGTATTCTTGCTTGAATTCTTCTTGGTTGTTATTTGAGGGTCTCACGCCTATTTGTGAATAAAGCATTCCGTCTGCTGAATCCTAGATAACATATTAGAGTAAGCTTCCAGCATACTCAGTTCAATAGATATTCACTTTATCAGGAGCGAAATAGCCTTTTTCGATGTTGGTAGACTCATTGTCATTAGTCGGAGCATCCGGTTGCTCTTTCTCAAGTAGATCATCATCCAAATGCATTATTTCATCCTGGTCTTCGAGAGGTTTTTTCGAATCGAATAAGAAGAACTCATGGCTTATTCGCTGTGGAGCTCCAACAGTTTGCACGGCATTGCTTTTGCGGATGTCATAAATAAACGAGAGCTGCTCGCTGAGATTGTGAACAACAATCAGGTTATCCATCACACTGAGCGTATAGAGATCTGTTTGAAGCATATTTACGATCTGCTATTAATAATAATCTCTGATTATTACTTTCTGAAGGAATTGTAATGGCAGGTTCCTGCAGGTTGACCTTTTCGCCTTGGATTTGGTAGAGAAACAGTTTTCCCAGGAACGAATTCAGGTGAATTACGTAAGGGTCTCCGTATCTAAACAAATTAGTAGGAAGCATATTTCGGTTTAATTACAAATTAACGAATAGAATCTTATGGCGATGGTTTGCTATATCATCCTCTTGTGGACCCCTTCGAAGGAAATTCAAATTCGAAATCGAGTTGAACGCGAAGAAAATAGTATTTTTCTTTATTTCTGTCTGCTGGCTCTTAAGCATGCTTGTCTGCTGATTGATTCCTTTGGTATTTGATCTGTGAAAAAACGCGTACTGAATGCATTTACCTCCTCCGGTTCCTATATCCTCACGCAGATCTAATTTTATAGCAGGTCCTTTGAGATGTTTTGTGCTGTGCTTCGGGCGGTAATGCGAAATATAAATTGGATGAAGCACACCATCGTATGTTCCCAACAAAAGGATTTCGAGCGACGGTTCGAACCAGACCATTGAAGATGGCTGCGCGACAAACGCGAGCTCTTTCACACTGAACTTATCAGGAGTAATTTTCGCGATATGCACTCCACTATCCTGTACAATGACAAAATTGAAATGAGGACTCTGCCAGATCCATTCAAATAGGTATATTTTTGATGAAGACTTCTCTGTCATGCCTAGAGACACCTTGTGTTCTTCTTTGGTCGCCAATTTAAAAATTCTCTGCAAAAAGGTTTAGCGGATCAAGCTGAAAAGCACCTTACTATTAAATTGAATCCAGTCTGAATTGCCAAAAAGTTCAAGTCGCGAGAAAGTGCTAATTGAATGACCGTATCCCTATCAAATATTTTTTTTCAGCAATGCTAAGAGCGCAAGTGAAGCTACTTCATCTCAAGTGTAAACGTTTTGACGACGTTGACGTATTGACTGCCCGGTGGGATAGTTATGACTTGATAGTCAAAGCCTCTTTTCAGAATGAAGGCTTTAACTCGTTTATCGTAGAAAATCTCCAAATTGCCGTTGGTTTTTTTCCATAGTTTCTCAAATTCGGTGACACGAACAGCGCTCAGAATACTGTTATTCTGCATATATAGTGCTTTGAGGTCGATTCTGGTTTATACTTAAATCCACGCAAAGTGAATTGATAGATAAATTTTAGTGTTTAAAAACTTCCTTAAGCTGATATTAGTATATTTCGAACTGCATCTTGATTTTGCAAAGTACAAAAAAGATATTGCTATGCTTTTTTTAAATTCATAAAAACTAATGCAAATAGCGTAGAGTATCTCTCCAATATTTATTCAAACCGTACTTTGGAAATGCCGTTCAGTGTATTAACATTTTCTTTTCAGCCTGTGCTCGTATAGTTTTGTATATCTTGAATAATTTTAAATTAGGGCTAAGAAGATCTGCTCAAATATGAATCGTTTGAAAGATTTTCTCAAGGTTCATTGCGTTAAGGTGCTGGAAGAATTCGAGAGAGAACTGCATTCAAAGCCTGGTTCCACTTCTATAGACAAATTCGGAAGAAGTGTGTTAGCTCCGGAGAAAAATTTAGGATCCAATGACAGGAATCAGATTATTGAAGCGGCTTTTCGAGCAGTCAAGCACAAAATTTACTTAGATGCCATCAGTCCAACACCTGTGACTTGGGAGTCAAGACTTGATACTTTATTCTCGAAAAAATTCCAAGAGCAGCTGGATAATCCTTCACTGGTCAAGTAACCTTTCAATTTTGTTGGCTATTTGTTGCATTCATTAATACTCAAAGAAGCGTGAAATGCTCGTGTCCAACAGAATTATGGAATCGGCTTGTTGAAGAGTATGGTGAAGTCAAGGCATTTGACTATATGAAATTTATGAACGAAGATGCTCCGATGACGATTCGAGTGAATCCAATAAGAATTCAACGGAAAGATGTAATAAATGAGCATGTTTCCAAACAAAACAACTGACTGGCTACTAATACAAAAGCTATTTGAAAGACTCAGAAAGAAGTACAGAATTGATGTGAAGAAATGTCACCATTCTCCATATGGAATTACATTGATGGAGCAAACTAAGGTATATTTAAATAAATTCTTGTCCAATAACTCCGGTGAGCAGAAAATTTTTGAGATCCCAGAATATCAGCAAGGATTTTTTGAAGTTCAGGATGAAGCGAGTCAATTGGCTGCGTTCCGAGTGGATTGCAAAGTAAGAGAGCTCTCAGTGAGAATCAAACAACAAATTAATCTTATACTCTATAGCCTGGAGAAACTGTGCTAGATTATTGCGCTGGCAACGGGAGCAACAGTTTAGCATTTGGACCTCAACTAAAAGTAAATCTTTTTTTTGTTTTTGTTTTGAGGAGAATTGAAACAATTATATCCGAAGGGCACAGGTCAGATATACTTACATGATTGGAGATACTCCCAAGACAGGATGCTTTCTGAAGCTAAAAAGCGTTTTTCAAGAGCAGGGATCAGCAACATTCAATTTCACCAGGATAATCTGCCTCTGAAGAAGCTATTGCATAAATTTGATTGGGTAGTGCTTGAAGCCCCTTCTACTGGTACAGGGATCCTCCGAAGAAGTCCTGATTTAAAGCTTAAATTCTCTGCTGAACGATTGAAATATCATGTAAATGCTTCGACTTAAACCTAGTTGAATTAATCCTTTCTAACTTAAACATAGCTTGATTTGCAATCAAATATGATCAATGAAGCTATTAAATATCTCAAACCGAATGGCAGATTAGTATATATTACAGCCAGCCTCCTCCCTCAGGTACATCTGTTCAACATCTATTTCCATTCGAATGCTTTTTTCTTTTTCAATAGGAAAATTTATTCCAGGTGGTCAAGACCTGTGATAAACATGATATGGAAATAGAAAATGAGGAGATTTTCCAAACTCTTCCAAGTAGCGGAGAGATGGATTCGTATTTCTCCGCCACACTGAAATTTAAGCATTAGGTTTTAGTATATATGTTCCATTTATCCTTCTTCATGTTAATAACTTGAGAACTAACTAACTATGTACCTTGTAAGTGTTCTCAATTAATCTTTGAAAAATATTTTTTAAATCGAAATCTTTTACCGAATGAAATCCGTACTGTCGTGCGCAGTAGCTTTGATTCTCATAGCTACCTGTTCATTTGCTGCAGAACAGCAACCAAATTATGCAGAGCTCCCATGGACCGAACTGAATCAGAGCATCTTTGAGCCATCAATCACCAGTGAGCTTTACACTGTCGTGTTGTTTTATTCTGAGTAATCAAGAAATCTCGATTGTTCTGAACTCATCCTTCATCATAGGAAGGAACCGGGAAAGGAGTTTCCAATTGAAATACTGCGAAAGCTTGAAGATTTTGCGAAGGACCTCAGTGTGATGTGTGGTTTCGCTAAGGTGAAGCTCAAAGTATATTCGATGCTCATTCTATTCTTTCTCTAGATCAACATCGATAAAAATAAGCACATCGCTCAGCATTACAAGATTACCAAATTACCAACGCTCTCTCTCTTTATTGATAGAAAAGGAATCAAATTTACAAAGGAATTGACGCCAGATAACCTGGAGCAATGGATGAATTATCTCATTAACCGACAGCTGTTTGTCATCGACAATTCAGTAAGCAAATTAGAATGAATTTGTGTTGATGAGATCTGTCTGAGTTTAGGAAGATTTTGAGTACTTCCGAGACAGGGATGATAAATCCAAGCTGTTAGCGATTTATCCAAAAGAAGGAATGATTGCGGAAAAGCAGCTGCTTGAGAGACTTCTTGATAGCTCAGTGCTCCTCGACAACGATATCTTGTCTGTGGGTGTTGTCTCTAACGCTGATATCGTGAATACGTACTTCCCAGTATCTATATTGAACTACTTTCGCAAGCAATAACTAATGAAAACCCCTTGTTACTAGAGCGAGACCTATAGTCCTTCACTTTGTCTTCTTAAATCATTCGAAAGTCCCGTTCCTATCGCCGTGTTTAAAGGAAATCTTTCTGATGAAGGAGAAATCCGAGAGTTTTTGAGCATTAGCAACTTGCCGACCCTGATTGAGTTCGAAGAGGATACCATCAGTCGACTCTTCCAAGGATACGTCAATTATCATATCTATCTATTTCTACCAAATAAATCTGAAATTTTTGCTCCATTGATTCAAGAATTCAATAAGAGCGCAGAATACAACTACCATCATGGTGAGTCTATTTCGATTCACATTGTCTAACTTATTCTTCTATGATTCTAAAGATTTGTACTACGAGAGAATTTATCATGTCTTATTCTATGCCAGTGAATTGTACCAGGATATTCAGCTGAATTTCGGACTCAATAACTTGTCGAGACTTCCTGCTGTTTTTATCACAGAGCTTAAAGGCAGATCGCTTCTGAAGTACCAATATGATCCTGTAAGACAATCATTTTTTCCTCAGCTTTCTTAACTGATTGTAAAGAATGAAGAGATCAACTATGAGAACCTTAAGAAATTTATTGAAGCTTTTAGAGCGAAAAATCTCACGCTGTACAGACCTTCAGAGGACGTTCCTGAAGAGTCATCACAAGGCCTCGTTCGAAAAATCGTCGAGAGGAGTTTCCGACAGGAGGTTATTCTATCGAATTACAGCATTGCGGTCATGTTCTGCAACGATTTAATTGAGAATCCAATTTGCAAATTGGGCCAAAAGATTTTTGATGCTACTGCAGTGCAGCTTCAGAAGTCTGGATCAAGCCTCCGTCTGGGAATATTAGATAGTTTTAGAAATGAGGTTCAAATTCATTAAATGCATTGAATTACATGCTCATTTTTTCATCATCAGGTGGAGCATTATGACACAACAGGAGGCGGTGCCGAGATTTATCTGTTCACCAAAGGGGTGAAACATAAGCCGAAGAGATTTGAATTCATTCTAACGTACAGATCTGTGATTGCCTGGCTGAATGTAACACGTCCTTTCATTATATCAATTTTGTTAAACAATGCAATAGACCATGTCGACAGAAGTCAATTTAAGTCTGACTGAAGATGAGGAAGAAGCTTTTATTGAAAAAGAACTAACAGACCAAGAGAAACTGGTAATTATAATGCTAGCAATTGCCTATGTGAGCTTAATCCAACTATGAAATTCTAGATTATAAGAGCAAATAAGGAGGTCCTCAAAGAAATAAAGCCTAACACAACCGAAGATGAAGACCCTCAAGAACCTCCAAAGATGCTTGGAGCTCCTCCTTCTCGCGAACTCTAGCTTTGAAATGCTCTTGTTACTGAAATTATTATCCATAGTTATTCAGAAACATTTTTTGTTCATTCGTAAACTTTAAGGAAATAATTGCGAACAGAGTTTAGCAGGCAAACCTAATAATTGAAAACTCAGCTTTCAAATTTGCTATGCGAATTAAAAGAATAAGTTGTAGGCTGAAAAATGATCCAAGATTCTGCAGAGCATGATAAGGGAGAGGGTTTTCGCCAGCTATAATTGAATTCAATACAGCGACTGCTCACATTTTACATAATACAAATACAAAGGCTCAGATTATATGATTATGTTGCTATTAACATATGAAAACCATCCACTCTTTGTGACTCGCCGTATTAAAGTGATAAGGATTAGCGAGTTTCTTCTATAATAACCACTGCTTTGATGCGCCAATAATTAGAGTATCTGACTCTAAAATACCGCAAACAACAAACATCAATTAGGATATTGCACTAAAAAGTCTCGTTCAAGAGGCTATCTCTCATAACATTCGAATCAGCACAAAAAGAATTGCTTCATAGAAAATAAAATAGAGTTTCTATTTATCCCAATAAATTTTCAAAAATTTTTCCTTATGCAGCCCAATGCCAAAGACAAGCAAGTAGCCAACTTAAATGAGCTACTGAACCAATCATTCCAAACCCGCGCACCAGCCCTGGATGAAGAAGAACAAGATCCAGAGAGACGTGTCAAAGTACTCTTTCCTAAAAACTTCGCATCTAATTGGTAAAGCTTAAAAACTTTACAGTCCAAAACAGCACAATCGAAGAAGATAATGTCAACCCCTACTATTGCTCTATTTGTGGCGCTCTTTGCATAATCTCCTCTGTGAGCATTGATAAATTTCCTACCAGAAAAACCGATAGCGCGTATAATTGTTTTCAAATTGCCTATTTTTTTCTGACTGACACTTTCAAGCATCATCATTGATTATCTGAATGCCTACTGCAAGCCATATCTTCGTCAAGGAGCAAAAAAAGTGCTCATGCGAAGCGTCGGAGGAAAAAAAAGTACCAGCATTCATCTCAACTTCCAACTTTATTCTTTATAAAATAGAAGCTGAGACTCAATACAGATACGTTTGCCAGCAGTGCGGGATTCTCATTGGTTATACAAGCATCTCATATGACGAATTTGAAAATCTACAAGAGATTACTAAGAAGAAAAATAAGGAGAGCGAGCTTCAAGATGTGAAGCTCTCGAATAGACATTATTTGTACATTCTTTCCGATGCGTTGGTCTTGGACCCCAAAGACTGCCAGGTTATAAAAGCAGTTTCTACACACGCGTCGGAGATAAAATAATTTGTGTTGTAATTTTCTCAGAAAGTTAGCTATCTGTGTTTCAAATGATTCGGTATTTTGAATGAGTTGAATTTTTGAAGATCAGCCTCTAAGTTTTTTAAGTCATACGTTGATCCCAGAAACTTTAATATGGAATAAGGACTTGTGAGCATAGAATTAAATAGATTTATCCTTGTTGTGCTAGCGAGCGAACCAGCGAAGGAAAAAATTATTGCTTCTTTTTCTTTAAATTTCAACTAACTAAAAGCGATCTGTTGTGTAAAGTTGGAGAGTGATAGAATCACATGGATTTAGTTAGTCTTGAAGTGATCAAAAAGTTCTCTTCCAATCAACCATCTACGGATTTCGTTGGTTCCAGCACCAATCTCATAAAGCTTGGCATCTCTTAAGAAGCGTTGAGCTGGGTAGTCCATGATGTAACCGTTTCCGCCGAGAGATTGGATGCATTCCAAGGCGACTTGAGTTGCATTTTCAGAGCAGAAGAGGATCAAACTAGCACAATCAGTGTTGCTGTGGATGCCATTATCAGCTGCGGCCGAAAGGGAGTAGAGATAGGCTCTGCTCGCTTGGAGCTTGGTGTACATGTCAGCAATCTTGCCTTGCATAAGCTGGAATTCTCCAATCTTTTTCTTGAATTGTTCACGCTGGGTGACGTATTCCATGGTTAAATCCAAAGAAGCTTGCATCAATCCGACTGGGCCAGCAGAGAGCACCAGTCTTTCGAGATCCAATCCGCTCATGAGGACGTAAACGCCTTGTCCAACCTCACCAAGGACATTTTCCTCAGGAACTTCGCAGTTGTCGAACACCAATTCTCCTGTTGGGGAACCTCTCATACCGAATTTGTTTAATTTCTGCAAACAAAAGGTCTGAGTTCTAAACTAATTAATTCTATCATACTTGTGCGACGGAGAAACCTGGAGCATCCTTTTCGACGAGGAAAGCTGTGATTCCCTTGTGACCCTTTTCTGGGTCAGTTTTCGCATAAACAACCTATTAACAGCATAACTTGGATTTTGAACTAATAACGAGAATTGTTACAATGACATCAGCGATTGGGCCGTTGGTGATCCAGAATTTAGTACCGTTGAGGATGTATTTGTTTCCGACTTTCTTCGCAGTGAGTTTCATTGAAGTGACATCAGAGCCTAAGTATGAGAGCTAAAGTTGCACATCTAAGAAAGTCTTACCTGATCCAGACTCACTCATGGCTAACGCGCCAACAAACTCACCAGAGCAAAGCTAAATGTTACATAAAGTAAATAACTTCGAATCAGTGGTCATGCATACCTTTGGCAAATACTTCTTCTTCTGCTTTTCATTACCGTTTCTGACGATTTGGTTAACACACAAGTTCGAATGAGCTCCATATGAAAGTGCAATTGAACCGCTTCCTCTGCTGATTTCTTCCATAATAAGGCAGTGATCTGTGTACTTGAGCTCAGTACCTCCATACTCAGCTAGAACAAAATATTAATTACATAACCTCAATTAATGCGAATAATTACAAGGACATGTGACTCCAAGAAGTCCCATATCTCCCATTTCTCTCCAAAGGTGCATTGGGAAATCATCCTTGACATCAGTCTCTTCAGCAACTGGTTTGATCTTCTGATCAACAAATTTCTTGACGCTTTCTTTCAGCTACATGAGTTTTCTAAATTCAGACTCTGATCGAATAACCAAAAATAACCTCTAGTTGGTCAGGGGTCAGATTTCTCACAACATCGAATCCAGAAAAACCGGTTGCGAAGTTTCGGGAAATAGTCTTGTGGATTGAAGCAGTACTTGTGGTAAGGAGTTTCTTTAACATGTGAGGTAAGTGATGATGCACTTATTATATATCAAATCAGATTAATTTCAGTTTATGAAGCGAGCCACCTTATAAATTATTTTAGGAGCATGCTGAAGTATCTGAGTACGATTTTTAAGTCAAGATCGCTAATAAAAAAGAACAAATTTCAATTTTCGAAAATGGATCATTCAACGTATTTCCTAGCTGAGAAAGATATCTCACCCGTCAGCATGTACTACGTAACCGTATCGAAATTAGAAGAAGCTGAAAAGATCGCAAACGCTCTCCTTGATGGAAAGCTAGTCGCTTGTGTCAATATTGTGGGAAAAGATGATAACCCAGTCACCAGTATGTACACGTGGGAAGGGAAAAGAGAGAAGTCGTCTGAGCTGCTCCTCTTGATGAAATCCAGAACGGCTCTGCTACCGGAAATCGTTGCGACAGTAAAAAAGAATCACTCATATACATGTCCAGAAGTCGTCTGCACACCTATTTTGGGCGGTAATCCTGACTATATTAAATGGGTCATGGATGAAACGAAAAAGAACTAAACTGAAGATTATTCATATTGAAGGGACTTAAGATGATTTTATAAATTCCTATGCGTTGAAAAAAACAATTAAGAAGCTAATTATTTATGTTGTTTGCATGTAGTATTTACTCATTGGCGTCTTTAAATGAAAGAAATCGAGTAGTTCGAAGAGTATACTACAAGCTATGAGGAACTTTCAATTAATTTGGACAGAATGATTAAAGAATGCAATTTCTATCTGTATCATCAACCAAGATAACAAGGAACTAGTCTTGCTAATATTGCTATGATTTGGTTTTATTGGGATTCAATGATTCCTATATCCAATTTTTCCTAAGCATTGGACCGAAAGATACGCTCAGTAGAGAAAGCCAGGTTTGAAATAAAATGAAGATTAAACACGTCCAAAAAAAGAGAAAACACATAAATGAAGATATTCAATAATGTACGAAAATTTGAAATCTACAGATTGTAGTAAAGAACAAATTATTCACATCAGAGGATGGGTAAGAGCTGGGAAGCTATTGTAGAAAATAATTTAGTTATCTTTAAGTCGCTTTTTTGGACCTAAATCAATAACCGTGTCAGCAAGAAGTGAAACCCTTTCGGGTTGACTTTGGGGCTGAGTAATAACTTGATTCTGACTGTATCCAAAAGGGACTTGGCTGTAGACGCTTCCGGGTATAAGGTTTCCTGGGAAGAAATTTAAGAGCAAGTTTGGTTGGTTCGTGTGATATGGATTCAGCTGCTGGGCTGCCACTAAGAATCAAATATAAGCTATTGATAAAGTAACGATAATTTACTTGTCTCTCGAAGTGTCAGATCGATCGAAGCCGGATATAATTGAGCCTCGCGAAGTTTCTGTTGCTGCTGCAATAGATAGTACTGCTGAAGTTGCTGTTGCTGCTGCAGTTGCTGTTGGAATGTGTTTTGACTGATATCGTAAGGAAAATTATTCTGCTGCAATGGTGCCTGATGGTTCAGACATTGCTCTGTGTTTGGAAAAGATGAAGCCAAATTTCTAGCGTTTGGCGGGAATTGGGCTCCGGCCGAGAAGTTTGATAAATTCATGAGCAAGGGATTGGTTTGTGGCTTCTTTGCTTCATGATGTTCAAAAACTAGAGAAGCCGGATCAATACGTAGGCTCTGTAGACCATTTGTTTTGTAAGGATTTCTAAAATTAGGGTCAAGCTTCTCTTTCATTGCCAAATTAAGAAAGCTGAGTTGGAATTGCGGGTGGACCAGATTTAATCTTCCAAGAAGTTAGTGGGTTCATTTTCAATTAAATTTTTATTACCTTGGTCGCACAGGATAACTTGCAGATGCACATTCAAATTTCCGAAGATAAGAAGGCTTATAGTCGCTATCAACAGACAAGGCTTGATCATACCACTTGATAGCCTCCATTCTGTTGCCAATTTTTTCATAAATAATCCCGAGGTTGTGGTAGTTTTCGATAGTGTGCTTATTAAGCTCGATTCCTTGCTGCATGTATTCTATTGCTTGTTTATACTAAGGAAAGAAAAATTAACAAATTCCTCGATGATCAATTAGAACCTGCTTAAGCTCAGCAAAAAACACTCCAAGGGATGTCCAGAAGAACGAGATTTGAGGATTAGTTTCCAAACATTTCTTAAAATTCTTAAACGCAGCATTATAGTCCTTCAGTTGTAGATGGCATCTCCCCAGCATATAGTAGAGCTCGGCCTCTTCTTCAGATTGGAACTTTTGCGCTCTTTCTAAATAAACAAGGGCCTCGGTCTGATTTTGAGATGGTTATAACTAAACATAGTATAAGAATATGTATTACATATTTTTCTTGAAGGAAATAAAGCCACCCTAAAAATTGTAGAGTGAGTGGATTTCGTTTGTTCTGGTTCAGGGCGTGCTCGTAAAACCTTTTGGCATCTTTAAACTTTTTTGGGAGTTGAGGCGAGACTATTGGTAAAGTTGTGAAATACCTTATTCTGGTCCTCAAAGCAACGTCCAATCGTACACAAGACTTCGATCATCTGTGCATTTGGGCACCCTCCTGAGAGAATTGAGGCACTTAGCATCTATCGAAAGGAATTTTAGAACTTAATATTGCTCATTGCTTCGAAGCGAACCTTTATGGCTTCATCGTTTTCGTTCCTTGATTTGAGAATGTAACCAAGATTTCTCATCATATCGCATTTGATGCTATCTGTTGTGCTGATCTTTATTCCCTGCCGAAAAACTTCTTCTGCTTCAGCATATTTTTCGAGCTGCACAGACAGTTGGAACATTATATGTTTGCTTGCATATTATAATAGTACCTGTAAGCAAACAAACCCTTTTCCATACCAGACGTGCTCAAGGAATTTCATTGCTTCTTCATTTGATTCTGGGTGCTTTATCTCTTGAAGCAGTTTAATAGCTTCATTATATGCGTTATAGGCCTCAGAGTAGCTTTGGGTCAATGCCAAGACCTCTGCGAGAGCAGTCCATGCACCAGTGTGTTTGTAGTGGATTTTCAAAATTTTTCTGTAACAACTGATGGCCTAAATTGCGGACAGTTAGCGTTTCACCTCCTTTGAAAGATGCTAACTACCTTGCTGAAATTGTTACGAGACATTTCATTCTCTGCACGGTCAAAAAGAATATTCAAATAATTTGTTTCTTCTTTCTTCGATTGATTGTGATTCAGTTCGCCAAGAGAAGCTTCCAGAGTGCGATTTGCGGTTCTAACCACAAGTTAGAAAACGAACTGCACGTTCCTTTGTTTACGCTAACACAGTTTTCTGAGAAATCAACCAATTCGGTAGTCTCAATTGCATCTGAGAGCTTCGATTCAGTTCTAATGGTTTCTGAGGTTTGAGAGATGAGCCTGCCAATGAGAGGTTAGGGAAAAGAATGTCTTTGGGTCAACTACTTTCGATTGCCATGTTATTGGATGAAATTCTGATTTTCTGACTGATTGGACCTGCTTTAGAGCCCTTGATTTAACGTGAATAGGAGATTCGAGTCAATAATTTACATCTGGGTCTACTTCAACAGGTTCATCTGCAGACTGGTGAGAGGAAGAAGATTGCTTGATCATATGAGATTCTTTTTGAAAAATAATTTATACATCAGTGGGTGGAAGGCTATATTTTCGTTGATATCAGTAATGAGTCTGGGTGTTTTTTAATTAAAACCAACGAACCAATTTATTAAAAAGTTTCCGGAATTCAAGAAGCTTGAGAGATAAGTCTTAAATAAAACATCACGCTCATGAAACAGCAGCTTTACAGGCAATTCTTATGTTTCCAGCTTATTACCGACTGTTCTGCTCAGTTTATTATCAAAAATGCGTGACAGCAGTTCGAAAGTTGATTTTTCTTGCGTTGCTCCGCAACGGTACAAAACGGAAATTAATTTCTGATCTTTATTGTATGGAGTTAAATTTCACGGAATTAAAATTTTATCGAACTGGAATATTTTCATTTAGAGCTGGACAAGAGTCACGTAAATCCAGTTAGAATCAATTTTAGAAAGATTTTTGAATTGAGAGGAAATTATTTGAGAACAAAGGATCGTTTTAATTCCAGCCATGAAATTATATTTATTGAGCGATTTGTTAAGTATTCTAAATTTCTAAATGCTGAGCACATTAAAGTTCGGAATGCAAAGAACGATACCGTTTGATTCTTAGTATTGTCTGGATCACATCCTCATTACTTGGCACGTATTTTCGTAAACTTTGTTCGAGGGTATGCTCATGTGTGAGGTTCTGAGCATAATTTAATTCATAGCCTCAAACCAAATCTGCTTTTGATGGCTGTGTACCCTTGCGATCCTTCGCTTATCCAGTTGTATTTAAAATCATTATCAGACCTCTTAAGTTTGAACAGCTATTGCCTGAAAGAGCAGAACTAATGCACAAACTAAGGAAAAAAAACAAAAAACAAAAACAGAGTAACAAATTTGCTGAGAGCATTAGATCAACAAGCGTTCTGGCTCAAAGCGGATCAATATTGCTGCTTGTCGGAAAGACGAGTAAACAACGAGTGCCACTCCTCCGTTCTTCCATTTTCTCAGTCTCTTTCCAACCCAAAAGTACCCAGCGATATCAAACAGGACCAAAATTACATAAAATATTCATAAAATATCTCTTTAAATGCACTCTTATTTTGAAGTAAAATTAGCTTCTAGCCACAGAAAGATAGGGTTTCCAATTACATAGGTCATCTCTCCTGATGTATTAATACCAAGAGAGCTTTGAATAGAGGAGTTGTTTAAAATATAAGGAAAAAATTAATGAATTTTTCTTCAATCACCCTTAGTCATCTTACAATTATATAATTACCATCAACTTTATACTTTTGGTATAGCAGGCATGCTTCTCTTCGAGTAGGTCCAGATTCTCTCTCGTTTGATTTTATTACTCATCATAAACTCTCTTATTGAAACATCATTTTTCGATATCTCGATATCCTCCCTTATCTGCTTTCTCTGAGCTCGCAGCTCGTCAACGGTCTTGATAATGTATTCGTCATCAATCAAGCTAAAAATTGGTTAATATCATATCATATCTCATGAAAATTGTTACTGCATAAACTCTTTCTCTATTTTAGCGACTTCGTACTTCTCATCGATCAACTGGTACTTGTTCTCGAGCCTCTTATGCAACTTTTTCGAAAGATTAACTGGCTCGAACAAATTCTCTTGGAGTTCATCCAATTTATTGAATATGAGCGCTGTTTTAGCATGTTCTTCCTCGAATTTGTCACTCTTAACGGACTCCGATCCCTTCCTTTTCTCACTTGCCTTCAAATTCACAATCCTGGTTCCTCTAAATCCTCCTCCAGAGTATTGACTTTTCCTGCTGATTAACCCCTCAGTCCTCTCAGTAGATTTCGGCCTTATTCGAAAACCATCTTGAGTGACGTTTAGAGAACTAGGTTGCTTTTTCACAATATAATCGTAATTGTTTCTCTGCGATCCGCTGCTTTTCGGCTTCACAGATATCGTATTGTTCGCCGTTGATGGCCGCTCTATAGTGCTGCTGGCCACGCTTCTCGCTCTGCTCTGCGGCCGCTTGAAGTTTGTCACCTCGGTCTGGAAGAGCTGCTCTTTTTGCGAATTCGGTTGCTGAATTGTTGTTTTATCTATGTCTCCTGGTCTGAAAGGTGTCGGAGTTCTTGATCTGGTCTTCCTGCTTTCATTGTCATCAGGTACAGTGGGATCCCAAGATAAAGGAATAGCTTTAACCATTAGCATATCTTTCTGAAATTGCTTTCTTGTTTCTTTGATAGCGTCCCTGTCTGCAGGCGTGCACATCCTTACAACTCTCATGATCTCCTTTTGCTCCTTTTCAATATTCTTTTTTCTCGCTTCCAGCTGTTTATCGTTATACACCGATTTGTCATTCGTTAGTAGCATTGCATAAGGGTTCGAATTCGAAGCATTAGTGGGCTGAAACTTATCTATTACCTGAAAAATCACCGGTTCTCTCTCCCCTGCTTCTATGGCCTGTTGGACCTTCTCGACTGGAACCCACTTGCCTGTGAATAAAAATGCGAATTTCCTCTTCGAGACCAAATTATTTTTGAACGCTACGGTAGCTGCAGCTTTTTCCTCTCGCTGTTTCTGCTGCTTCTCTGCCTCGGCTTTTTTCTCAACCTCAGACTCTGCCTTTGCAATTCTCTCCCTCTCTACTTTCGCTAAATCTCTCCTAACATGATCCAACAAACTGATTCCTTCGCCGACAGTCATATTCGAAGCCAGCCTTTCTCGATTTTTTGTAGAGGTCTTCGGTCTCCTAGGACTAACATTTTTTCCCGGACTCTCAACAGCTTCTTTCGCTTGCTCATGAGTTGCTACTTCTTCCTTTTTCGACCTTCTACGATAGCCGCGGACATCCTTTTCCTCTTTAATTTTTTCCTTTAGGACCTTTTGAAATTTTTTTTCATCTTCACGAGTGAGACCCGACAGGTCATGGGCCTCTCCGGCTGTCACAAACACCTTTTCTCCATTTATCACTTCAGTCTTTGCTAAGCGATTTTGACGTCTGGCTTCCGCTTCCATCTTCGCTTGAAGTCTTTCACCGCTAAACTTCTCGAGGTAAGCTCTGCGCACATTCTGATTGTAAGGTGAGAGGACCTGATGTTTGGAAACAATCCCCTGTTTCAGATAAATGTTCTGTAGCTGATCTTTGGTGCGGCTGTAAACTTTATCTTTGAATATTAAATCAGAATTGTCGATTTTGTAATCCACTATCTCATCAGCAGAGGGTTTCATGTCATCATAAGAAGCTGTTCTTTTCTTCTTCGCTTCGAAGCATGAAGTTGTATTATACAAGCGCGAATTAGCGAAAGATCTCTTGAAATAAACTGATTGATCATAATAAAGACTGTTGGTTAAACGGTTGAGGTCTTTATACTCGGGCAACTGTTTGATCTCTTCTGGGTCTATAAAAATGGAGTTAAATTTAACTCCAGTAGTGGTCCCTTGTTCAGTTTGTTCGTGACTAGGCGACTCTTTCATTAGTTATTTTTTCAATGAATTCACAAAAACGGACCGGATGTTATAAAATTATTTGCATAGTGTCGATTCCGATTAATCGCTGTTTATGATAATAAACCTTTCTAACCTTTTAAAATGCGGCAATGTCTAACTCTAATCCTAACGAGGAGAGGATTTCTTTGAATGAAATATATTTTGAATAAGCATTTATCCATCTGTCGGTTCTTTTTACAATAGATGCTATTCGAAAGAAAGGACTTCAGCTTTTCACTTGTTGAAAAATTATCTCAGAACATTTTCAAAGGCAAGTTCGATTTGAGAATTGTGAAATTAAAAAAAAATCCAACAAGATTAATCAAATGAAAAAGCTTCCAGCATTGCTACAGAGGGTGAAATTGGTTCATCCTTTACGTATTGCATCAAAGAGTACCTATTTAGCCTTCGATGAGGAGACCAAAAGCAAATTCACGCTAAACGTACTTGAACTTCCTCGGTTCTCAGAGATGCATAAAAAAATGATCAATGCGCTCGAGTCTCATTACCACGATCTCACAACAGTCACACATCACAACATCGAAGCTCCTGATGCTTTTGCAAAAATGACTTTAAAAGCGTTCGGATCGACTCCTGAGGAGTGCTTTTTGGTACTTTGGCCGCATATCGAAGTCACTCTAAAATCTTTGATCCAAGCGCACAAGCAAGAAAAAACGCAATTCACCGAATCTGAAATTCTTTACTTCCTACGAAGAGCTGCTGGAGGACTCTCCGCTGCTCACACCTTAGACGTGTATCACTCAAATCTTCACGATCAGAACGTTTTCTTCAGAGATGATTTACGAGAGCCTGTTATCGCCGAGTTCATGCATCCATTCCATCCATATTTTTATAATCCTTCTTATTTTTCTGATTCACAGCGTACCCGCGTCTTTACTTCTCCCGAATATCGTGAGTACCTCACAAAACATGGAATTTCTAGTCTGGGCGGCGAGTTCTTCAAAAAGAATGATCTCTATGCCTTAGGCACGCTCGCTTTAAAGATGGCTATCATCCGAAATATCCATGAGCACACAGCCCGAGAAGCTTTGGAAAATGAGCGCGAGTATTTAAAGAAAAACTACCCCACTCTCCATTATATCCTCCAGGCGTTGATACCGACTAAACTGAAAAATATTATCTCATCTGATGAGTTATTCTTACTTCTTGATCAAGCCGAAGCTGAGGAGAAAGATAAGCCAGGGTTTGACGTTAAGGCTCCCTCAGCGCATTTCAAAAAAATCGTGAAAGAACAGCAACCGCACTTTTCTCCGTTCCAGAAAGAAAAGGCTCTTGGTTACGGATGCTTCCATCTCGGAGATTTCGAAGATGCAATTGCTCATTTTGAGGCGGCAAAAAAGATTGCTGGAAATCCTGATGAAGAGATTCAAATGTGGAAAGAGCTAGCGAAAACTCATTACAACACCAACATGTTGAAATCGGCGCTGGAAGATCTGGAGCAAGCTGAGGCGCTATTGAATAAATCAAAGCAGGATAAGGTCTTAAATAAGATCCATATCCTCATCGATAAGGCAATTTGCTATTACCATTACAAGGACGTAGCTCAGGCGCTCACTTTGGCATCAGAGGCTATTAGAACGATCAAAGAGCATAAAATTAAGGACGACCAGCTACTGGTTTCTTGTCTTGATGTATTGGATAAGTGCCAAACTGAAACCAAACAATTTGAAAAATCTCTCAGCACCGCTCAGGAAATACTGGAAGTTACAAAGCAAGCCTTTGGTGATAAATCGATACTGACAGTTAAGGCACTTCATAATCTGAGTAACTGCTATGAGAGCGTCGGCGACTTGGCGAATTGCTTGAAGTACAGTTTCGAAGCCATCAGAATTTTCGAAGAAACCGATCTACAAGACTCTCGTCTGTTAGCCAGATTATACATGGAAACTGCAGATGTACAGGTAAAAACAAAGGGACACGGGGCAGCCTTAAACAACTATCAAAAAGCCATTGAGACGCTAGATACAGATGTATCGGAACTCCTTTCCGAAATTTATCAGAAAGCAGCAAGAGTCTGCTTCTTGCTCGACAACAGAGAGACTGAAGGTTTCGAATACCTGGAGAAGGTAATCTCGCTTAGCACAAAGCTCTACGGAGAAGAAAGTGAGCAATACTATCATTCTCTGAACACACTTGCTGACGCATATGAGAATCGAGGCCTCTATGAGAAATCTCTCGAAATACGAATGAAAAATCTGCAAGAAATGATTGAAATTTACGGTGATATGCACCATTTCGTGGGCTTTTCTCAAGTAGCTGTGGGGAAACTCCTCAAAAAGCAGGGTGAGTATAAAGAGGCGATAACATATTATCAAGACGCTTATGAAATTGCAAAAGACAACGAGAGCAATACCCAATTGCAATCTGCTGTTTATTTCGACTATGGCGTGTGCTTATTGAACACTTGGAAATTTGGTGATGCGCTCAAGGTACTCACTGAAGCTTTGAAAGTTGATTCGAAACTCTACCCAGAGAATCATCCAAGAATCTTGGACTTAAAGTGGCATCTTGGACTAGCCCAATCAAAAGCCGGCAGTCCTTCAGAGGCTGTTAAGAGTTTATTGGACATACTCGAAAAATTGAAGAAAGACACTAGCCATGCTCAACTCATTCCTAAATACATCTATCTCGTCAAGCTTTTAATAGATTTGAAAGACTACCGCAAGGCGCTTGAACTGATTAAGTCGAGCTTGCTTTTGGAACAGACTGTTGATCTCGAAAAAGCTAATTCCGAAGAAGCAGTTGAACTGATATTTGCTCAATCGTTAGAAAAGGTCGGTGAAAGGTTCATGGCCGAAGAGGAAGAAACAGTTGCTCAGTATTATTATTTAAAGGCGAAGAAGCTTTTTGAAAAATATGGCAAAAAGAAAGACATCGGAAGAGTGGAGGATAAGCTGAGACAAGCTATTAATGAAGAAGTTGCCTCAGAGACTGATGATGAACAGATAGAGATAGAGCCTGAGCACGCTGAAGAAGAGCAGCAGTAAGTTAGCAAGCTCAAAGAGAATAATTAATTTTACGCGCTATTTTACAAATGTATCGGTATCTCTATGCCTGGTTCCTTTAGTTTGAGCCTCGAGGAACGAGAATCAATAAATGTTATGATATCTAGTGTGAAGAAGACAGAGATTCATCGAATTGCATTCCACAAAAAAATAGTTCTCAAATTATAATAAACACGTGCTTGATAGCCTCGCTTGTTCAACAATATAATGAAAAAGGTAGAAAATACTTGAGCTTGCCTCAGCAGATTTATTTGGGTCTAGATTGTCCAGTAAAGAATTCGTTAGCAACCAAAGATTCAACTTTTGGATCAAAATTACTATGAAATAATATATGAATTATACAGCATCTCACGACTTTAACAAAACCTCAAATGAGATTTAGATTACGAGACCATAATTAGTTTTTAACATTAGATATTATCAATTTTACCAATAGGAAAGGAAAATTTTTGTTTAGAAATTCGAGTTTTGAGTCGATTTATGGTTCCCTTCCAATCGCTGGAGTTCTAGTTCATGATGTAGCAGTCGATAGATCAACGAAATCGCCTATTTGATAGAAATGAATTAGCTGCAGCTGCTGCTCATGCCTTGAATTATTACTCTGTCAAAGTTAGGGATGCTCCTCAGCTTATTATTAATGAAGTCTGCTGTTCCTTTACTGCTGTTTTCGTTCACTCTATTATTCTTCTTCTAAATTTGAATGATAAACATCAACAGGACGACCTATTAACTTACGTCCATTTGAGATCGGAAGTATTCAATAGTGCTGGCGAATTGATCCTCTCCCAGGATTTTTTTACATTCGTTCATTTCGAAGTCCCTTAGTTGTTTGAGCTGAGAAACTTTCAAAGCCTGATCAAAATCTTTCATGTTATTTCCTCCTGCAGCTTTGCGGGATAATGGAGTAGAATCCATTAATAGATTGTCAATGCTATCTGACCTTTTAATCAGCTCCAGAGGGAGCTTGCTTTTCACCGATAATGGCGGCGAAATTAGATGGCGAGATCCAGAGTTGAGATCAAGGACTTTGGGTCCAGATTTCTCCTCAACCTTTCTAAATGCAGTCCCATAGTCTTGATTTGCGGGGGTTTTTTGAAATTTTTGATGGAAATCAAGATGAGTGCCTGCGAATATTGTTGAAGAACCTCGTTCACCTTCTAATTGTATCTTCAGATTCTTTCCATATTTCCGTTTATTCATTGAATCGAGGATTGGACTGAGAAAATCATCGTAATCATTTTTTTTCATATGAGCAGAGTCTTGTTCACTCACAACTCCTTGGACTGCAAACTTAGAGCTTGGAGTTTTATGACTAAGTGAAGGAAATCTGTTTGCCGTTCTTCGTAAATCGTCAGTGGAGGTTCTCTCTTTAAGGGAAAATGCAGCTGCCTTAGAAATTTTAAAAAAATTGTTAGAAAACTTAATGACAGTATTTTTCATACATTCCGAAGTGTTTTCTCTTGACCGAGTGTCTTTTTGTCGAGCTGATGCAAAGGCGATTTTTCATTGTTGAGAAGGAAGTTAATTTCCTCGTGTCTTTCATCTTTCTTTGCTTGAACGACCATAGTTTTGCTCTTTTTATTCTTGAGCCTCTCGCTCGCAAGATTTTGAGCTGAATCAGTCTGTTTTAGGAAATTAGCAGGAGTTTTGCTTTCCAAGTTCAATAGAAACGGAGATTCTTGAACCTCTTTTTCTCTTTGAGTATTCTGATCGTCTAATGACCAATTCAATTAACAACTCATAAAAATCTTTCGTTACTATGTGGCTTTTCGAAGTAGAGCTTGAACAACGCATTTGAAGAACTGACGGACCTTTCGCTTTGATGCTCTTTCATTTTGTCAAGAGATAGAGTAATATTCTTCCTTCGCTTTTCTGAAAACTGGCTTTGGAAGTTCTGTCCGGTTTGCTCTGGCTCTTGCTTGAGTGCCTTAGAACCGTTCTCTTTAACGTGCTCGTCAGGGTTCTCTTTGTTCCTCTCTTAATAAATTCTGTTTAGACCACATAAAAGAAATCGAGGTACCATTCTTTGACTCAATGTGAGCGACCGACCCCCTTTGATTTGAGATAATAGTTTTTTTCTCTAATAATTTTCAGCTGAGTCAGCCAGATGCAAATCTACCGATTATCTTCTCCAATTCAATTCCGAGGATCCTCTCAATGTCAATATCAAAGATCTTTGCCTTTTGTCTCACAACTACGACGAAGAAGAAGCAACAATTAAAAGTTACTCATATATCATTATTGTTATTATTGTTACCTTTCATTGAAAGTAAATCTATCGTCGAGAATCGATCTCCAGGATCTTTGCAAAGACATCCGTCAACAATTTCTGCGAGTTCTTTCGAGTAAGTTTCAGGAATTGGCTTATGTTGGGTCTTTACAATCTTCATAAACAAAGCTGCCTCTGACTGCGCATCGAAGGCATGCTTAAGGGTACAAAGCTCATATAGAATGCATCCGAGGGACCAAATATCTGTTTTATCATTATAAGGCTTCCTTTCACAGATTTCAGGGGACAAGAAATAGGGAGTGCCAACTACAGAATGCGCGAACTGATTGGAACAATCAAAAACTTTAGCAAGCCCCATGTCTCCAATTCGTACATCTTCGTCCCTTGTTAGGAAAATATTCAGTGTTTTGAGGTCACGGTGGACTATGTTTTTTTTGTGAATGTAATGTAACCCAACCAGCATTTGAATAAATATCTTCCAGATTCTCCTCTCTGGTAAAAGGCGGTTACCTTGCTTCCTAATAAAGAGGTCAAGATCGCCGTTCTCGCAAAACTCCATGATGATATTAAGATTCGAGCGGTCTATGAATGACTCGTAATACTTGACTATGTATGGGTTTCGTAGACTTGCGAGGATTTGTACCTCATTTATTGCTGAGATACGGGCTTGGGAACTTAGATGAGAGATGTTGATTTGCTTGAGAACATAGACGCTACCGTCAGCCTTTCGTTTGATTTTGTAAACTGTCCCGAAGCATCCTTTGCCTATCTTTGAGATGATTTCAAAATCATCTAGTGTGGTCGCCAACTTTTGGTTGAAAGCCACTCCACTTCCGTTCGTCATAATTGAAGAGGGTTGATTGGGAATTTCAGACTCCATAGTTTTTGAGCTTTTAAATAAGAACAGTACTGTTTTGATAATTTCAACTGGCTTATGTGATGTATGATTTAAAACAAAATGAGGCAGTTTTCGCTAATTATAAACTGCTAAAGCTGACAAGAATGTGATTTATCATCAAGCAGGCATGAGGAAAAGACGAGTTTTATCTTCTTTTTGGACTGAGAATTATGTTGAGGAATGCAATTTACACTTAATTAGTTGGTGTCTTCAGTCATTCAAACAAAAATGGTCCTACCTACAAGAAGACGTTAAACAAGATGAGGTACATATGGAAAGCTCAAAAAAGTTAATCAGCGTTGAGCTTGGTCAAGAAAAGCCTTTATAAATGAAAAAGCTCTTTTAAACGAAAAGCCCGAACAATTCAATTATTCGCGTATTTTTGTGAAACCGTTTTAAGGTGTTTTATGAAATTGAAAATTATGTTAACTGATGATACTTTTCAAATCATAGATCCTTTCTTGCTATTCAAAAGATATGTTAAACGAATAACTGATGGGACGTATAGCCTTAGAAATATATGCTGAGTCCTCACTATCATTTTTGCTCCTAAAAATTGCTCTCTTCCTGAAGTCAAAAATTAGGGGCTATTCTCAAAAGGAAATTCAATAAAAGCACTCAATTGAGAACAGTTATATCCTATAAATTAGGAATTAGGTATTCATGAACTCTATAAAACGATTTGAAATGTTACACTGCGTTTCATCTACAAAATTCAAAAATATTTAACTTTGAAATATTTTAGAAGTGAAGAAATCATCATTGCTGCTCCTGTCCGAGCTGGAAAATTCTATCTCTCTTAATACTCCTTAATTTTCTGGTTTCAAATTCCTTTTTCCTTTTCTCATAATTTTGGATGCTACTTTTAAACATTTCTACAGCCACAGAGAGTTGATTGATGCAAAATGACTTTGAGCTCTTGAGAAGATTCTGATTTGATTCTTTTAGCAATTCTTTAAGATTGGTGTGATTGATCCCAGCGAGAAGTTTACCAGTTTCCATTTCGATTTGCTTCTGCTTCGCAACTTTATCTTTGACAGGAGTTTCTGAACCACTTATTGATTTATTCAAGGGAGATTGAATTAAAATGTCCGGAAGCGAAGAGTTTCGATGAAAATGGCTCGTCTGAATTGGCCTCTCGCAAAACAATTTGAGTTTTTTCTGACTTTTTGTGAGCTCTTTGCGAAAGTTTGCAGCAGTTGTCATCATTATATATGGGTTAGGTAGTGTGGCAGCAGATGGGCCATCAATCGACGTGTTTTTAGATCTGTAATTAATAGAGCTCAAATTTCGATATCCTCGAGATGGCGCTGTCTTGGCTTCACCCTTGTCTTCAGTAGCAGGTGATAAATTACGCGATATTGACTTGAAACCATGCTTGTGACTTTTTTTTGGAGGTTTTTTGGGTTTCTGCTCCCAAACTTGTCCTTGGAGTTTATCTTCACTGGCAAAAAGTGCGGTTTTGTCAGAGATCATGCTCTCAGTTTTATTTACTCTCGGTGCAATAGGAGAGAATATGAGCTGACCCGAGATCGGGTCTGAATGGGCTATTCCTTTTGTTTTCACTTCACTAGTTAGTCTTTTAGAGCTGATGCTCAAATATTTATTATCGTGCTCAATCTGTAGGCTTTCTTTTCCCTCAAGGTCGACCGTATTATACCGGGACTTCTTTGTTTCTTCTTTGAATTTTGATGAGTATTTTGAGCTTCTAGGAGGTGTAAATAGTCCTCCTGGAGACGCGAGTAGTTGCTTGGACTCAACAACAGATGACTCTGAAGATTGATTCTTACTGCCACTCGAATGCTTTTTCTTCGAGCTCGGGGTTGGGGTTTTGCAGTTACTCATCGGAGTGTGATCAGATATTTCTTCTGATTTTGGCAGCTCATTTCCCAGCAAGTCTCTTTGGTCGAATTGTGGTTTCTTTCTACCATTTCCAACTTTTTCAGACACCTTTTTAACCAAGTCATTCGGACCAATTCTGTAAACGAAGCTATGTTGCTTGTGGTTTGGAGCATGAGATTCATATTTCTTAAGCGAAAGGACTTGGCTACTGGCCGGAGTCATGGTGCTCATGCTCCGCTGTCCAGATGGTGTCAAAAGGGGACTCGGTCTAATAACTTTGAACGGTATATGCATAGTCTTCAGCTCTAGCTTAGATATTCCGCCGCTCCAATTGTAGCTGCAGCAGGACTTCCTGCGAATATATCCTCTATTGAGTTTGTCTTCCTTCAAATTGATTTCGAAAAAGTCCAGTTTATTCGTCGATGAAATTTTCTTAAATTTCGTTTCAAGTGACCGTATTTTTTCTTTTGCCTCTTCTTCAGCAAGAGTGTCCAGCAGCGATTTCGTTGAATAATCAACACTAGCGCTTTTTTTGTATTCTTGGTGAGCTGCATCTGAGGAAGGCCTATCAATTCCGTTACCCAGCCCTATAGATCCGAGTTGTTAACAGCTTGATTGCAATATTTTCTCTTTACCAAATACTGTCGCCGATATCTGCTTTATTGGTAATTTTTTTAATATTTTTTCTGCATAACTAAACTTTTTCCTAGGATTCAGCTTAGAGTCAATGCTTTCAGTGTCTGCGAATGCCACTTGTCTGAGAAATCTTGATATTTTTGTGTCTTATATTGTTGATTATCATCACCTCTCAAAGAGAATCCCAAAAAAATACCTTTTTTCAGTAGGGTTTTGTTGGCCTGATTGTTAAGTATTTCCGCTGAACTGCGTCGTACTAGTTTCTTTTTCAATTTTTCCCTGCATCTAATTCCCCATGGAGAGAGAACATCTCGGGCTACCACATCCCATGTTGACTCGTGCGTTTTTGCTGGCTCGGGTTTCTCCTCGCTTTCTTCCGTGCCATTGAAAGTTGGCTTCGGCAGATCAACTAAGTCGGGATCTAAAGATGACGAAAGTTATAGAGATCTTAGATAGCATATAGAATGCCAAACCAAATAGTTTGTAAGAGAGAAACTCGTAGTCTTGGAGATTAATAGGGGTTAAGCTCTTCTTCACTCTGGGATTAATTTTCGGCTTTGGATCCTGAAATATTTGCGATGAATATATGATCCGAAGTCAAAACTGTTACTGATTTTACAGAGCCCTCCGTCAGCACTATTTCAGAATTAAGGAGTCTGCTTTCAGCTTTTGTTGTGCTTGCCATGCTCTGTTTAATTATCATCAAAACATAATAAATTAACTTGAGCTTATTAATTGAGATCAGTTTTCATTTATTTTTTTTATGTACATTACTTCATGGCATTGATAAGCAAAAACTGATAATTTTTTCTAAATTATTTCAGTCTAGCAGAGCCTTACTCTACACTCTTCTGTTTTTTTTGTTAATGTTCCCGTTGGTAGAGCATAAGGGGAGGAGTAGTAAAATTTATTGGGTTGTACTTGTGAACTTTTGTAAAACTCTGCTCATAAGTTAAATGAACAAATTTTTTTTACATATATTAAATTATTCCCAAAACCAACCGAAAATTGTCACAAAATGTGACCAAGCATCAGAAATACGGAGATATGCATCCTCATTATTACACAAATAAAATAGAAGTATGATGTGTGGTTTGTTTCATCACATGTTAATTAATTGTATATCAATTTCTTTCACCTTTTTTTTGCCTTTCAAGAACTTTAGAGAGGTATGTATAGGTTTCCTAGGATTAAAAGATTTAAGTAAGGCGAGTGATAATGCTCGAGCTATACTGGATCAGTTCTACGAGTCACCTTAGAGAATGAATAATTGTTCTTGTTTTGCATGTTGACATTGTAAGTTCCTGGACCTGGGATATTTTTGTCAATTTTAAAAAGCTGACATTTTTCTCTCTTCGACTACTCATCGTTGTCAGATTAGGATATAAAATATTGCAACTCATACCCGAAGTTCTTCACTAATTATTCTACTCCGTATTTGAGGCAAAATTATGTCCTTTCGTTCTGCTTTCTTTTTCTCCTTAAGCTCAACTTGCTCCGAAATCATTATTTGATCTTTTGATCCCTTTTGAAAACAATGAGAAGGTCAGAAGCATGGAAGCAAAGTACATTTTGGAACAAATTAGCATATTTGTCTCCTAAAAGCGGAGAAGGAGTCCTCAAAAAGTCTTTCTTCGATTTCATGTGAGCACAAAAGCTTCGATTAACCGGAGATCCAAAGCGATCCTTTACATCGCTTTCGGAGTTGGTATTTCTCAGCTTTGCATCAAAGCTTTCACTCTCACGAAAACTTCGTGAATTGGACACCCTAATAATCTGTGAACTCTGTCCTAAACCCCAGAATAATTACTCAAATCGCCCTCTGCTATGAGTATCAGCTTTTTTTAGTGTCCTCGGGGAAGATTGAATATCGAAGGAATAGGAATCCTTTCTATGAAACCTAAAACATATAATAGTTACATGCAACGAAGTGTGTGGTGCATACCTGCTTGATTTATGCTCGGATTCAAATTTATAGCCAGAAAGTGCTTTTAATTGATCCTCTTGGGCCGGAGATTGACCTGCTGTTATACTTTCTGAACTTGTTATTCTTTCACTTCCTGAATGCTGACTCAGTTTGTCCAACTTTCTATGATTTATGGTTCATTGCTATAAACTTCCTCTCAATTGTATAGAATTACTTGCATTCTATTCTTGAGTTTGCTTTTCCAATCCCCAATCTGGAATTATTATGATGTTTTTTGCGGAAATCGTTCATAGGCTCTTGATGATAATACAACATCCAGTCTGTTTATGATCTGTTACTATTATTAATTGCTCACGAGATTATACCTTTGTTTGTACGATTGTTTCCATACATAACCGCAAATTGGTTTTGCGTGCTATCGCCTTTCGATCTGTTGGATTCACGAAACATTTGATGATCTTTGGAACTCTTGAAATCACCCATGTCATCATGACTCGTATTGCTTTCATGCTCTCGAAAGTCTCTCTCATGCATATTGATATGTGATTGATTCCCTGACTGTTTTTTCAAAAGCGTTTTGCTCTGATCAGTACCGCCATAGGTATATAAGCGTGAAGAGCTAATATCATTTATCGATGGAAAAAAATGAATATTGAGAGAAGCATTCAGTTTCCTCCTCATTTCGGATGCATGACGTTTCTGAATTTTTCGTTCTAAGCCGTTGCCAGTTAAAGCTTGAAAACTTTGATTATGTGTTGGAGCTCCTTGAGAAGAACTCTCCAGCTCTTGCTTAACTTTGACTGGAGTTTCTTTTGAGTAAATTGCTGAATTATCTGTCGTCGCATTCTTGGATAAATGATCGTCTGGTTGTTCTCCTTGGCAGAGATTAGATGAATAACTTTGACCATAATCTGGTTCGAAGGCTTTTCGGATTTCATACTGGATGGGACGGATTTTTGAGACAATCTTCGTAGTTTTTTCTTGGCTTGCAAAAAATGTAGGGGTTTGTGTCGGACGCTCTTGGTGAGAGAATCGATCTTCTGTTTGACTGTTATTTTCGTCAATATCTATACGTTTGGAAACATATGATGAGGTTGACTGAAATTTAGGTACTTATTGGACCGTCTCCTTCAGGGATTGGCACTTGCTTCTCGAATTGATTGTGGTCGCGAGCGTTTTTGGAATTTCTCATAGGAGAGTTTCTTTTGGGTGGCGAGTAGTGTTCTGGGAGTTTTTGAGCGAGAGGGCTATTCTTCAGGATACTTGAATAAAACGCCGCCCTAAAATAATTCAAAGATGATATTGGGATCGGTTCGTATGGTGAGTTCTTCTAAGTCGTTTACCTGCTAAGGGCATTCGAATCTTTGCTGCTAGGTTTTCTTTGAGGTCTCGGTAATGAGTAGTTTTCACTCCGCTCAACCATGAATAAATAAAAATCTAACAATAAAAAAGCACGTCTAACTTCGCTCCAAGAGCATTATCTTATATTTAACATAAAATTAGATGAGTGCTTGAATATTATCTGTTACCCGAAAGAAGCGAGTTGACCTCAAATAGCCAATTGATCAATCTAATATATTGAGAATGAAGATAATCTTGATATTTCCAATCGGTTGAAAATATTCAGGTTTTACAAGTCCATGAGGAAAACTCTTTTATGCGGGATACACAGGTATAAATATAACTAACATTCCTAATGACGATTATTCAAGTAAATTGCGTGCTAAATCAATAGATTCATTTGATGTTCTTTATTACTCATGCGTGTTGAATATAATTCATGTGAAATTTAAGAGGCTCTGCTCTATTTACCATCCCTTTGCAAAATTTACAGATTTAGCAAAAATAAGGAGAATAGATATCTTGTTTTATTTCATGTAAATCCATTCTGTTTTTCATTTTTCTTTTTTTTCTTTGAGATAAATCTATTAAATTTTGGTAATTTATTTTTAAAGATAAACAATTGTTCAAGAACTGACAGCCTTCAAACATGTCAAGTAAGCAAGATCCGTCTTAACTATTCTGAGTACTAGCCATAGAAAACAGTCTTATGTCTAAAAACCAAGTAAATACAGAGAACGATAATCAGAGTATTCGAAGTCATGGTAGTCAAAAGCAAAATCAAGATCCACGTGGCAAAGACGGTGGATCTTATACCGACAAGTATATCCAAGGAGGAAAACCTACTGACACTGCTCAGGCTAAATCAAAAACTGGAACAGTTGTAGTCGACCAACCACAAGAAGAAAGCAAGAAACTTGCTTCCAATGTGTTAGATAAATCTCAGGGTGAAGAGAAAAAATCTTTGAATTCAATCAAGGAGCCGCTACGAAATGAACCCAAAAAAACTGGAACAGCAATTATCGATAAGCCACCGGAAGGAGAAGATAAAATGAGCACACCCACTAACCATCAGCATGGTGCAGCACTTCAATCTGATGAGAATATGAGATCATAGACGCAAAAACCGACGCTTAAAGTCAACAATGAGCCCGCCATCAGCATGGATATGCCTAGAACACAGTCGCTAAAAAAGGAAGATGAGGATCTCAGAGACGGTGAGAAGAGGCCGACAGCAGACTCGAGAACGGATATTCCACAAAATCACTTTTATACTCCAAGAGATGGATATACAAAAAGTGCTGAAAAATTAACCCGGATCGCTCTAAAAGATTATTATGGCGAAACCCTTTCTCAAATAATCTTCAAAGGGTTGGAGGAAGTAGGAAGAACAAAGTAAGCTTATCCTCTTTAATCCGGTTTAATAATATTTTTCGTTGTGATAGACCTGAAGATCCAATCAGGTTTTTGGGACAATATTTGAAAGATAATTACCCAGATTTATAGGACAAGTGTGATGAACATCTGATGTAATTTGATATTTATCTGATACCCGCGGACAGCAAACAACCAAGATGTAGTGGCCTATACTAATATTTTTTTGTGTTTGAACAACATCTAACTACTGCACCAGCGACATATCAAAATTTGCGTTTTTTGTGTGTTTGTTTTTTTTAACAAATCATAAGCAAGATGATGATCATCTGCAACTTAATTATTTTTGAATATTAAACCTTAAACTTACACATTATAATAAAATTGCTTAGCTAATGCAAAGATTGCAATTACCTAAGTTCTTGAGATTGCCTTCAGTTCATAAGCCAAATCTAATATTCCCAACAGAAGAAAATTTCCAACACTTCAAGACAGGACCAAAAACACAAAACACTACCTTATTCATAATATCTGGTTAATCTGCTATTTGATGCATCATGATATTGTGCGTAATTTGATTCCTCGATAATTTGTGGGGTTACCCCCCCCCCCGACTTCAATAAAGAATTTACCAACAGACTATTATATAAAGCTGGCTTTGAAAACATCGAAAACACTACCAAAGATGAAATAATAACTTTATGAAAAGTTGGCACACTAACTTTACTTTCTCTACCAAACCAACAATTCTCCTAATTGAGTGAATTAAAAATGCAAATAGAATTGGCCAAACTTCTAGATAAAGAGAGAAGAACTAAGTTAATAGTGAGTAATTTTTCAAGAAAAGATAAGGATTAAATTATTTTCTGTTTTTGGCAACAACTATTTAAGATATTTATATGTGCTCAGTTAAAATAACAAATTTTTGCGCATATTTTGAATAATTTAATAGACCACTTTTGCGCCATGGAATTTGACATGAAAAACGAAGAGAAGCAGACAGAAAGTAATAGCAATATGAAGACAAAGCGAGATCAATACGCAGTTGAAATCCGTAAAAAAAAGAATGAAGCCACCTTGAACGCCAAGCGAATGCGATTTGCTAGTTCAAAAGATAACGATGCCTTCCAGACCAAAGTCAACGCAATGAAACATAGCGAGGTTCTCTCTCTCTACTCTTGAATGAAAGTTAAAACTCTTAACAGTTAGAAATCATTTTCAAGGAGAATGTCGAACAATTTTTTAAGGCAGCTGCTAATGAGGATTACGAAAAACTGTATGAGGCAATACAGGGGGTTCGGAAGATAGTTGCCATTCCAGAGAACGCTCCTTTAGAGCTGTTACACAGAACTGAATTCAGTTTGGCTGTCGCAGCATTACTGGATGACAAATTTAGAGAACACATTAAAATTCAGCACGAAGCAGCTTGGATCCTAACAAACCTTGCAGGCGGAAAGTCTGAATATACTTATTACTGCGTTCAGACTCTAAAGGTGATCGAAAGATTTATCAATATACTCAAACATGAGCAACCTTATAAACCAGACCAACGTGACGAATTTGAAGAATTAAAAGATCAAGTAATCTTACGCTTATAATCTAATGCTTAATATAAGCTTCCAGGCAGCATGGGGGCTTTGCAATGTCGCAGGAGATGGAGACGAATTGAGGAATATATGCCTTTCATTTGGTGTACTAGACTTGGTTCTGGCTATCATTGCTAACTCTCCTCCGATGAAAACAAAAAATCTCCGAACCTTTCTCTGGGTGGTAACCAATCTTTGCAGAGGCCCACCGTTTCCTTCATTTGAAAAGGTATACTGTTTAATATTGTCTATGTAAAAATTGGGAATCCTAATCTAATTACTTAGGTTTCAAAAGCGCTTCCATTGGCGATAAATGCTCTCAAAGAGACTAAAGACATCGAATGTTTGGTTTGTGCGACGTGGACATTAGCTTATCTGTCTCAGGGACCCGATGAGCAGGTCAAGGTAGTCGCGGAGAGCGTCGATAAGAAAATGATTGTCGAGTTTGCTAGCTCTGAAGATACAAAAGTTCTCTTGTTCCCAGCCTTAAGAGTTATTGGGAATCTCTTATCAGGAGACCAAGCAATCGCTGAGGTGATCAATTTTTTTTAATCAACAAGCGTCACTTAACCAACACTATTTCAGGAACTCATTGATTATGGTCTGCTACCAGTATTAAGCCGCTATTTGAGAAGCCAATTGAAAATGCTACGAAAAGAGACACTTTGGTGCCTGTCAAACATATTAGCTAATGGTGTAGATCTAATTGACTACGTTTTCGAGGTTGAGGGTTTAATTTCGAATCTATTTTTATTAATGGAAGAGGATGACCTTGATGTAAGACATACTCCCTTGATTCTTGCTCTTATCATTAAATTTGTGAATAGGTCAAATTTGAAGTCATGCACTGTTTTTGTAACATTGCGAGTGAAGGGACTATCGCTCAGATCAGCGAATTGGTTGACAAAAAGCTTATCAATATGCTAATAGAATTGTTAAATCGCACTCAAGAATCAGACCATATAAGTATCGCGCTGGAGATATTGCAAAATATATTTGATTGTGCGCTCGGAGCAGATTTGGAGGATGGAGATCATGATAAGTTTTTACGTATCTTTGAACAGGCTGGCGGTTTTAAAACCCTGGAAACGCTATATAATCACAAGGATCCTAAGATACCACATCAGATAGGCATTTTTGTTGACAATTTCTTATTGAAGAGTAAAAATTAATTATTAATGCATCAAACGGTTTGCACTCACACTGTATTCTTGTGTGCTGATTAATTATTTCCGCGTAATAAATTAAAAGAAATTTCGTAGTATTCTTCTATGTTCCAGACTATTCTTGGTGATGAAAAAGAGTTCGAGGCTAACGATCACAGAGTGAATTCTTCAGATGAGCCTCAGAATTTCATTAAGGCGAGATACCATGGTCTTGATGCGCTTAAGACCAAAATTCAATACGAAAGAAATGTAAAGAAAGAAATTCTAGAAAGTCAAGGCTAATGACTAACTGGCACTGATCACCAGGTTCTTGATGATAGAGGAGGTTACCTTACTCTATTACTTAAAGACTATGAGCGTGCTGCTCGATATAAAAGGCTCAAACAAATGGAAGAAGAGCTTCCTTTGAAAACGAATCAATATAGTACAGTATTTGAGACTAAACGACCTGAAGAGGAGATTGAAAAGGAGGTAATTGAGCAACTGTTCCTTAATATATGACACAATACGGTAGATCAATGAAAAAATGAGAGAAGATTACTTCCATAAATATGTATCAGCGTATGAAGCCGAGTTAGCTGCTCAAAGGCGAGCTGAGGAGAAAAAAAAGAATTATGTTATTCATCTAAAAGGGAGAGATTTGGAGCGTATGGAGAAAATGGACCCTGAAAAAGAGCTTGAGAGACTACAAATTGAAAGAATGGGGCAGCTCTATCGCCAATATGAAAAATATGAAACGGAATTAGCGAAAATACTTGCGACAACTGAGCAGTTGATAGAGAAAGGAAAAGGGCTTTATATGTGTAAAAACGAAAAATTGGTTGATGCGGTTGCACCTTATATAAAAAATGCTTTTGAGATATATTCTGAAGAAATTTGCGAGGCTTTAATAGACGATCTGCTGCGAGAGCAGGTAAATTACCTCATTTCAATTCGAGAAGTTAACCCAAAGTAGGTTGAGTTTTTCAATCGACTTGAAAATTACACAAAAACAGTCGAAGAATACAAAATAGGAAAGGTAGAGGATAATGAAAGTATTTCTGAGGCAACTGAAAGCACGAAACCGCTACCCGAAAACGTTTATAAACTTTTAAAGACACTCGATGAATATGCTGATTAGTTCGCGAGCACCAGTTTGCGAATACATTAATAGGACTCTTTCAATTGGATTTTTTTTTTAATAACAAAGCATTTCTTTGTCAATATCTTCTTGTCTTTACTACTCTACAAAATGAAGCTTTCCATGCATTTAGCTCTCTATATTATAAAGATATCCTATTTTATAGTATTTGTCTCTCTCTCTGAAATTTAATTCTTTTTTCGTTGAGATTGTTAATCAAGCATCTATATCCGCCTAATATTTTAAAAAATTAGATTTTATTGCAATCAATATATAACCAAATTTTCAAAGCTAATTCGTGTTTGCTGCTCACTATGGAAAAGATCTTGAAATCTTTTGGCTTTAAGGACCCTGAGCTCTTCGAATTGCGCAAAGAATTAGATTTCCAAGAAGGCTACATCCGTTCGCTTTCAACAATTTCCAACCAAATAAATAGGGTCGAGCCAATAGTTTCAATAGGTGAACGATATCAACGAAAATTCAAAGACGATGAGGACATCCCCTTACCTCGCAAAATAATTAAAGCTCAGGCACCTATTTCTCTCAAGTTTTATTCTGATTCAATTTCATTACTAGGCGAATGATGGCAATTTGATCGGCATCACCTCCACCACTTCCAATCAAGAAAATTTGAACAATCAACCTCAATCTAAAAAGAATGCTTCAGAGGCGAAAAAAGTAGCAGCCAAGAAAACGATGATACCTATCGATGATGATTGAAAATAATTCAAGCTAATATTTTTCTGCGGATGTTTTCATGTTTTTGAGGAGTACCCTAGAATTTTCCATCTGTTAATTTTAACTCCCATCTGTACTTTCTTTGCAATTAATCCTCGCGACTCTTATAATTTTTCTCGCTGTTTTTTTGAGGTGTAAACATTCTAGGGATACAAACTTAAAGGAACTTATATATCATCTGACTACTATAATGTATTACATCTGATAAAATATAGCATTTCTTGTCGAGCAATCAACTCTCGAGGGAATAAATCAATCACCTTTGCCCCGTTAAATATCATGTTTGGATCTTAGGCGGTCGTTCTAACTGCAGAGATGTATTCAAGAATGACCCTCGTGCTCCAGCGGTTTTGTTTAATTATTCCTTCAACCCACCCGAGATGTCCTCCCTTCTGAGTGAGTACAAGAATGACATTCGGATTTTCATTGTGAATGTTCATGGGGAGGATCTTTCTATCAATGAATGGGTCATCCAGCGAATTCACCAGGAGGCATGGATGTTTTATTTTCGTCAGAATTTTCGAAGAGCTTGTGCCATCATAGTACTCAACAAGGTCTTTGAACCCCATTGCCTTCATGATGAACTCTCTTTCGAACGTTTGAAAAGACTTGGCACCAACAATTGCATCAACATTGAACATAAATTTATCTTTGATTGTTTCCAAATATTCTCTATGAAGCTGTGCTTTTATTATGATTCCTTTCATTAGCCACTTATCGATCAGTGTACCGAGGATTCTGTTTGAAACTGTGGCGATATCAAATGGATTAGCAAGACTTATACCACCCATGACTCCTGGATTCTCCGAATACCTTGCAAGGTAGTTACAAACAGTATTACCTCCGTAAGAATGCCCAACCAGCATTATTTTATGACCAGGCTGCTTGGTTCTCACGTGCTCTATAGCATCATGCAAGTCTTTAAGGGTATCCCAATAACCTTCAGTGGGTGCATGGAATCTCTCTTGATTGACTCTGGGGCTGAAAAGAACAGCTTGATAGTTATTATTCAATAGGTCTACAGCAAGATCTTCGAGATAATTTGAGTTCGATGGAGTATTTGTTCCAGGCACTACCATCACAATGACTTCTGGATGGTAATTCACACTTCGAGTCTTAAAAGAGTACCAATCGAGAATGCATTTGCCACCGTTTGGGAAATCAAACATCTCAATGATGTGGATCAAGTCTTTGTTTGGATTCAATCTCTTTGTGCCTATAAAGCATTGTGCGTAGCTACTGAAGAAGAACGGAGAAACATAAAATTTATTAGCCACCACCGTAGGCATCTTTTTAATGATCTTAGCGCTTCTCTCGCCAGCGTGAAGGACGAGCATCTTCAGAACTCTTCGGTAATGAATTAAGAAGCTAATGATCATCATTGGAAATGCCATTGAAAGGAATTTCTTGGTCTTGGAAGGGAGATGCATCATCACCCAGCGGATGAATTGGATCAATAGGGCTGATTTTCCTCTTTTTACCATTCTGGTAGACTCAATCAGCAGACTGAAAATACGTTTTAGAATTATAAAGCCAAAAATAAATTTTGAATACTTAGAGAGATGGGATTGACCGCAGGAAGAACATTCTTTTCGGAATTTACGCCTTGAGAGGTGTTTTTGACTTCATTTTCAGAAAGGCCACGTCTTTTGGAAGTAAATTTCCAATAACTGAGATATAGCTCTCATTTTTCTGGGAAGTTATTGCTGATTATCATGGTTTAATCTCAGCTCGCATTACAACGATAGTTAACGATGAGCCAGTAATCTTAGCAGAGCTCGCAAAAGGAGATGACTGTTTGATGACCACTTAGGATACTTAAAAACAAATCTCGTATGTAGTTTTGAAGAGTTTCACAAAAATTATTATAGACTCTAGTTTCTGTTTTTCTTTTTATTTTCGGAGCCCGTCCCATTGCAATACAATGTCGCAATGAGAGTAGATGAACCCTCTTGAGTGTTGAAGTATATCAAAACTGAAAGAAAAAGGATCAATTATAAGATAAGGTATTTTAATTTATCTCGACGATAAAAAACATCTCTAAGGCTGAATTTTACTACTGTAGGCAGATCCTCAAAACTATTTTTTAATCATCTTATCCTGTAAATGATGGTGCGGATTTCTGACGCAGTCAAGATTTTTAATTTCCGTCATTAAATTCGGCCTGTTCTCATCCATCAAGTTTCAATGTATTTTCATTTCTCTCGAGCCATTCAAAGACCCAACTTTATATTCGTTTCGACCTTTGGGGTCTGACACCTTCATGTTTGTAGAATAATTATTTCGAGCATCATAACGATCCTTCACCGATGACATTGCGCTTGATTTCTCTTCAGAGTGCCAATTTTGTGAAATTTTAGAATTACTGTGTGCATTATTTGAACCCTTTCTCACTTTTACAGGGAACTTTTTTTGTAGAAATGGATTCATCTTTTCCAATTCTTTTTCTAATTTGTGATGAACTGGACTTCGATTCGCTGACCGAGGATAACTTGCCACGTTTGCCTCAGATCGATGACTGAGTGCAAGAGCTGGCTTCTGATGCCTTCCTGGAGAATTTGGTCTTGACTGACTAGTAATTACCTCTTTCGAAAAATTGAGGTTTTTCACAACTTTCTCTCGAGAGTCGTTGTACTCATGACGCGATACTTGCGATCTTAGATTGTTGCGTGCTGTAGATCCAGGGCTGTGATTAGGCGATCGGTTGAAAATCTTGTCGGCCGTTTTATAAACCTCGATACACATTATTAACGAACTGTTGATAAGGACAAAAGGTTAGAATACTTGTTTAAGTTCTTTTTCCAGTTTTTCGAGTCTTGCCCTTTCTCTTGAAGTGCTTCTCCTGTGGGCATCAGACATCATCCTGTTGGTCAGGGCTTCTTGCTCTTTTTTGCTTCCTATGATTAGCCTGATTACCAGCTCAATGCTTTAGTATGTTACTTTTGATGCTGTTGATTTCTTCGATAAGTCTCTTTTCGTGGAGCTCTCTCGCCATTTGCTGCTCGTATCGCTCGGAGATCCTACGTTTTGCATCCTGGTCCATGCGCTCAATCCAAGACTTATCTCCTGAAAATCTGCTGGTTTTTGGAGCATAAAACTCTGCTTCTGCTCGCTCTCGTTCCAGCCTTTCCATACGATTCTGTCTACTTGTTCAATTGAAAGAAAAAGAATTATCATTGTCGTTTCAATCGTGAATTACTCTTTGGCATCCTCAGCGAGCCTATCATAAACCCTTCTAGCATGCTCTGGGAACATTTTGGGTTTGTACTCATTCATAAAATTTTGTAGCCTACATGAAACAGGGTTACTTATTCAATTGAACTATCTGTGACTTACGCCTCCTCCTTTATTTGTCTAAACTGGGCATCCATTTGCATCCGATCCGTGAAATTTTGAGTATTACTGAGAGTGGAACGTTTATGGCTCTTATGAATTTTTTCAAAACTTTCTTCTCTCTGGATTTCGAGAGAATTTTTATCAAGGCTGCCTGTTTTGGAAACATCTTTCTGAACCGATCTATGGGAACCTCTCTCTTTAAAAGGTTTCAACATTTTTACGAAAGCTGCGGGCTGCTTATTCACATTTCCCTTCTTTTCGTATGGTTTCTCCTGTGGAAAAGCATTAGATTGCTTGCCGAATTCTGCATCGACCGGGTTAGGTGATTCTCTCTGATACGAAGCTTTTTCTTTTGTTTGGCTTGAATTCATGGTTTGCTTAGGAGGTAACTGTGCTGTAGTTGAGCTATTCATTGACCGCTCGTACCTCCTTGTTATATATTTATTATCAAAGGTCACGCTGCTATCCCGATTGAGAGAAGGAATCTCAGGCGAATTTTTAGAACTGTACTCTCCTGCTCTTGCTGAAGCAAATTGCACGTTTGAATTTTCCAAAGGGCTGTAGCCTGTTCTTTCGTAATTGGACTGGAACTGTGCAATTTCATTTTCCCTGCCTGAGGTGACGAGGAATCTGGCCGACGCTCCTTCTCGAACTGGGCTGAGATGATTTCCATAATGATACTCAGCTGGTTGCTTATTTATCTCCGCTTGGAGACTTTTTCCAACTCCTTGGTTTGCATAGTCATAGTTCAGCCTTGGACTACTTCGAGCGTGCTCTTGTGGACCAGACTGCTCGTTCGGGTTGATTTTCTTCTCTTCTTTCGGAGAATATGGATGTATGTCAGGCTGTTTTGAAAAATTGAGGATATTCTCTGGTGCTTGTCCAACAGGAGAATGAACAGTGCTGGTGAATTCATCTTCGTTTTGGGATTCTGTCGTGTTAACAGATTTCGATTCAAGCTTGTCTAACTCCATGTTTTGATTGAGTCTCGGTCCAAAAATCCCCGAATTACCCAGGTGAGGGGCGCTTTGCCGATTAGTTGATCCCTTAAAAATCGCAGGTGCTGTTTGACTGAACGATTCGGATTCTTGAACCAACTCTTGCGTCGGACCTCGATCAGCTTTCAATGGAGATCCTGATCGTGTTTCATGTATGCTTACCGGGACTGTCTGAGAGTTACCCATGTTTTCTTTATTTTCTCCTGGAATCTGCGACGCAATAAAGTTGGTATCGTATTTCCCTCTATAGCTCAAAACATTTGAAGGTTTATCGCCTTCGTTATCTGCCATTTGAGTGCTTTGAGACGCACCTTCGATTTTCAGTTTCAAGATAGTATCTCTCTGTGAGAGGATTCTTGCAGTATTGTTCAAAGTTTCCTTGCTGCTAGCGAGGCATGACTCAATTCTTTTCGAGAGATTCAAGAGTTTCAGGTCTTTTTCTTTTATCTCATGTTCAATTTCCTGCGTTCCGCTTTGGCGAAGGTCCTCTGCTGATTGTCTTGAACGGTAAGAATTCGGCTGCTGGTTTAAAGATGGATCGTCTGGGTGGACTCTGCTGCTGACTGGAGGATTATGGTGGGTATACTCTGCCATGCGATCTTTAAGTGCGACAGCGGAGGTTGATCGTGCATGTCCTTTGCCTATGGAATAAAACGCAACATTGGTTTAGATTACAAAGCTGCTCGAAATTACGGCTGTCTGCATTTATTGCTTGAAACTTCTGGTCTGCTTGATTTGAGATGACATGTTCTCGATGCTATGCAATAAATATCAAAAATTTGAGAGAGCATGAAAAACTACTCGACTAGTATGTAGCAAGTGTGAGTGTACACCTGCCCCTGCTGGAGTTCCTATCGCGTTCATGAAATCGGGTATATTTCTCAAAATTTGCTGTGTCTGCGGTCAAGAAAGAACTTTTTAACGAATTGATAAAATTTATTTCTTAAATTGCTTCGTTATAATTTAATTCATTCGTCAGCTTTTTCTGAAGCTTGACTTTCTCTTCAACAAAACAAAAAACCTATACTCATCATCAGTTAATTTCAAGAGAGTTGCAAGTAAGTCTCAATCCTCAATAAAGGTTCGATATTAGTCCTCATTCTCATAAGCAGCCATATAATTCTCACTTATCCGCAGCCTTTGTAAGAGGAAATCTTTTCCACTTCAAAGAGTGCATTGATATCAATTAACAACAGCTATTTCGCTAATAAGGAGATAAATCTTTTTTCTTTAAGATTAGATTTTTGGTTTATTACGGATTACCAGTATATGTAAATTGCTAAAGGAAGAGATTGTTAGAATCACTTCAAAATATTAATTGCTTTGGTTATTAGTTACTAACTGTTTTTAGAAATATTATTAGATTTATTGTTTCTTAGCTTTCACAGCTTTCATTTTCTTCATCATAGATCTCTTTTTAGCAATCTTTTGAGCTTTCGATAAAATGGTTCTTTCTTCCCATTTGACACCGATCAAAGCTCTCTTCTTCTTCAATCTGGCGTCAATGTTCTCGAATTGTTTGGCATTGTTCTTCTTCCAAACCTGGAACGATGCGTTGATTTCATCCAACGAGATCTTGTATTTAACGAAGCGGTTGTTGACAACCTGATCAAAGACCTTGGTTTGGATCACTTCTTTCAGGAAACCGGCATATTCCTGAGTCAATTTCGTGACAGTGGTAAGTTGGTTGACAATGTAATGGAAATCAATTGGATTCTCGATGTTTGTTGTGAAGAACACGTTCATAATGTCGATCAGTACTTCATCAATGTGATAGAACAAGCCAAAGAGGGTGTGATTCGCGTTGATAGCATTGAGCAAGTGCTCGTACACGAACTTTCTCGTCAACGCTGTGTTGAAAATTTGGCAAATATAAACTTGACTGATCTGTGGTAAGTAGAGCTTTGGACGAAGCTTCTTGAATTTGCGGATGTTCAAATGCTTGGTGAACGCTCTCTTCGCAATAATTCTCTTTGCTGTCAAGGCTTGGTCTCTGAGCCATGCCTTCTCGGCTTCTTCATAGTTTTGATCAGTGAGATCCTGGCCCTTGAAGTTAATAATGTGGAAAGTTTCTTTGCCGGCAGGTAGGTAGGTCTTTCTCTTGGCCTCGCTTGAACTGGCGAATTTCTCCTGGAAAAGTGCGAAGTCCTTAGCGTTTTTGCCTTTGAGCTCGAAGAGCTTGAGGTTTGGTTCTTCAAGTGAAGCGTATCCTCCGCATCTGAGATTGTAAAGAGCATCGTTCATTTCATTGAGGATTTCTTTGCTGATCACGTCCGGATGGATGTTCAAGGCGATGTTCAGCAGGATCACATACATGTTGTTTGCGAGAAGTTCCAGGTTTTGTTCACCTTCTGAGAGTTGTGTGTTCATTTTCTTAAGAGTATTATTGACCCAGTAGACGCATTCATAGAGAAGATCGGAGGTCAATAGAGGGTTCAAGTTTCTCTTGAGTGTGTATACTTTATGCATGCCATTCTCGTCAAGGCCCTTAGATTTATCTCCTTCGAGCCCGCCGAGGCACTTGATTAAACTTGAACTGAAGAAGAATGATGGTTTCTCTGCGTTCGAAGCGATACTGAGGACGATCGAAGCTTGTCGGAGCATAAATTGCTGAAAGAGAATAAAATTAGCACATGGGTCGTGGAAAAGTTAAATTGTTACTTTGAACTCGATTTTCATGGATTTGGAGGTCTTGGAGAAGAACTCGAAAAGATTCTGACCATAATCTTCAGTACAGTCGTTAAGGAGATAAGCGAACGCATCGTTTGCGTATGAAATATCTTCGACGAAATATTCTAATTAGGAAAAAGTTAGGGCACAATGCAATAAAAAAAGGTTTTTACTCATATCAGGCTGCTTCTTATTCGCTCTAATAACTTCATTGAAGAGGTTGCTCATGCCAACGTAGTGATACAGACCAATGAGCTTGAGGTTAGGCTTGCATTTATGGAACATAAGTTTCACGCTGCTGTTGAGGTTGGATAACAATCCCTCTCTCAAACTGACGTTGAAGACTTGGCTGATCTTATTTCCGAGAGTGAAGCATCCATAGTACTTAATCAAACGAAGAATACTGCGCTTCTGCTTGGAGAAAGGAGATTCGTTTGCCTCGACGTAGTTGAGGTACTTTCTGATTTGCTTGATTTGTCTTTCTCTCTTAGCTGCCAGAATTTCTCCTTCACGTTCAAACTCGGTGTTGGGGTCAATATCTTGTAATTTGATAAGCTCATCGAGCTTTCTCTTGAGCTCTTGCTTGGCGTACTCGTAGAGTGGATCAGTCTTGCTATAATTAAGAGCCAAAGACACTTGTGGACCGGTGTCCTTGTTGTTAAGATTGTTCTTCATCTTGCCGAATTCTTGTGAGTTAACATACTTTTCAATGAGAGTCAAGACAAGAACGAGAGAATACAACTCCTTCTCGACTTGAGCATTATCTTCGTAAAACTCGGTGTAGCTATCGCATTCCTCTCTCTTGAGGATGAAATCGAATTTAGGGTTCGTGAGGACCTTCTTGACATGAGAGCTGACGATAGTTGTCAAGGATGCAGTCAATCTAGTTCGGAGGGACTTGAAGAGTGGCTTAAGACTGCAAAGGATGAAGTTGGCGTCCATGTCGATGATGTAGCTGGATTGAGTGGTGATAACCTTGGTAGGATCTCCTCCCTTAGGGTTAAGTCGTTCAGGTTGGGTTGGCTGCTTGTTGCTGCTAAGGAATTCAGCGAGAATTGGACTGCTGATATGTGCGATGATGAAGCTCTCGCTGATGTGTTCCAAGACCGGAGCTCTTTGGATGTTTCTCAATCTGAGTGGAGTGAGAATACCGTTGAGGATGATGTCAGAGTATTTGGTCAATCGAAGGGCGTTGGTCAAGAAATCGGTAACGAATCTCAAAACATCAACGAATAGAATGATCATATCGGTGCTGAGATCGCAGATGGCCTCGTTGAGCTTTGGAACGAACTGAGAATAGAGATTGAAAAGCATGAAGAAGGTCACCAAGTCGTAGATTCTCAATTCGATGATGTCACTCTTGAAAGTTGGGTTCTTGATGATCTTTCCGAGGTTGGTAAGACCATCCTCGAGGTATTTGCAGAGGAGTTTGTAGTTCTCTTCGCTGCGGTCGAACATGAAGTTCCAGAAGATACCGTTGAAAGCGAAGTAACTTGGGAAGCTTGGGACTTTCACCTTGGTCGCTGGAGCCAGCTGCCATGAAGAAATGTAGTGCTTGTTCAAAACAATAGGCATCTTTTCAGTGAGATCCCAGATAACAGCGTCCAAAGCCACGCAAGCGAGTCTGATCTCGTAGAGGTTGCTTGGAGTCTTGAAAGGAATAAACTCAAAATCGACGTTTTCGAGCTGTTTCTCAAGCTTAATCTTGTCGAATTTGTACTCATTAGTGCCTTGGAGGAACAAGAGCTTATAGTTCTTGAAGCTAGCGAATGTGGATGCGAGTGCAAGAGAGTTGTCATAGTCCATGATGAAGAGGCATTTCTTCCAGAAGCCCAAGTTGATGAGTTCTTGGTAGCAGTCATGTCCTAAGCTGTTTGATGCATCGCTGACTTCTCCTTTCTTTTTCTGCTCAATGAAGGTTGGATTAATGTTTTCGAGGACAGTGTGAAGAGCGACATTCGCAACGAATGCCTTTTCGAGTTGGATTTGACGCTTGATTGGGTTGAACAGCTTGACAGAGTTGGCAGACATGTCCTCGCTTGGGAAGTTGGAGTATTTGTGGGCAATGTTGACGAGGTAACGACCGATTCTGTTGGAGAGCTTATATCTGTTGCAGACGAAGATACAGAGCTTGTAAAGCTTGTACATTTCGAGAAGATCGAGCACCAAGTAAATGAAATCAATCGAAATGAAATCGAGGTCGATGATGAAGTCAATCGCTGGGTCATTTGGCGCGGCTTCTTCGGCTGTGAGGTTTTCTTTCTGACTCAGAAGTGTGGATTTTGATCTAAGTTTAAGAAGCGAGGTCTTGATGTCTTCGGAGAACATGCTGATAATCTTGATAATGTTTTGCATCACGTTGTCCTGAACGAAGATATCTTGCTTAGTCTTGACGATTTGGCATTGGTTGCTCATGACGTGATTGAAATCAACAGCAGAATAATCTGAGAACACATTGGATTTTTGTCTACGAACCTCTGAGATAGAGTCGATGATAGATCCCTTCTCCATCTTCAACCACTCATCGTCAGGATCAAAGTTTGAAAGATGGTCGAAACCTTCGAGTTGTTCTCCCTTTCCTTCCTTGATTCCGGATTCAGAGCCAGCTCCTAGCTGAGAGAATGATAAATCGTCAACGCCTTTCTTGGAAGTGATTTCAAGGTTATCGAAGGACATATCGGAGACATCTTTCTTTTGAGATGTGTTCTCTTGGACTACTGAGAAAGAGTTTGATACTGGCTCTTGAGCTCTGCTTTTCTCTTCTTCCTGAGCGACGGATTTATCGTTGAAGGACATCTCGGAAACATCACCGTTCTTAGCTTCTTGAGCGTCCTTATTTGCAGCGTCACCATTCAAGGACATTTGGGAAATGTCGCCATTTTGTTTGGGTTCAGGCTTAGCAGCTTCTTTTTCAGCTGGTTTCTTAGGAGCTTCCTCTTCGTCTTCATCCTCGAACTCTTCATCGGAAAGCTCTTCTTCTTCCTCCTCTTCAGCAGGTTTCTTTTTCTTCTTCTTATCGTCTTCTTCATCTTCATCCTCAAAATCAGAAAGTTCATCTTCTTCGTCTTCTTCTCTAATGACTTTTTCTTTCTCTTTGCGGGCTTTCTCTGCCTCTTTGGCTTTGCGCTCTTCCTCGGCTTTTTGTTCTTCATAGAGTTTGAGATCAACGCTTACCACCAAGCCTTCCAGGGCAAGTGGGACATACTTCTTGGCGTAGGCTTCACGATCTTCACGAGTCATTTCTGTGTGCTTGTTGACGATCTCCAAAACTCTTTGGTACTGTTTGAGAGAGGCGAAGCAGTCGATGGCGCGGATGTAGTCTCCAGCTTTGTCGAAGTACTCACCGGCTGTTTGGAAATCTTTCAGAGCATAGTGAGCCTCACCGGCTTGCTTGTAGTGGGAGCTATCTGCGAAGATTTGAGCAGCTGTCATATATTCTCCAGCGGAGAAGAAGCATTGAGCTGCTTGCTTGAAAAGACCGATTTTCTTGAAGAGCTCACCAGACTCTTTAAATTCGATTTTAGCTTGTCTTTCTCTCTTCTCAAGTTTGAGCTTCTCCTTCATTCTGTCCTGTCTCTTGAGGTTGGAATATCCGTAGATACCCTCCTCCATGTAGGTGTACTCATTTTGAACTTCTTGGATGGTTTTGTTGGCTTTTTCAGCGAGATAGTAGGCTCTCGCTCTGGTTTTGAGTTCATTGTCGCTGGTATGCTCGAAGCACTTGAGTGCCTGTTCGTAGTACTTGTGGTTGAACATCTTAATACCTTGCTTTCTCCATTCGGCTTCAGAGGTCTTTGTGACAAGAGCTCGGAAACTGTCGACGTCCTTATTACCAGTGTTTTCGCCAACTTCAGCTTGTTTGAGAATATTTCTATCGATGACCTGGACGAGATCGAGACCTTGCCAGTATTTCGCGATTCTCCATCTAAGGTCAGTGTTTTCATCATAAATGATCAAACGGTTTCTTGGACGAGTGATGGCGACGTAGAGTTGCTTAAGCTCAGAGCAAAGCATTGAGTATTGAGCGACGGTAACACCGGCAAAAGCAGGCTTCAAAATAACTCTCTTAATCTTGTAGGTCTTTGTGATAGGATCGAATTCAGTGTTCAAAAGCGCTGTAGAGTCAATGGTATCTCTAGGTTGCTCTTCAGCCTTCTTCTCCTGGTCTTCTTCTTTAGGTTCCTTTTCAGTTTGGATTTCAGATTCTCCTTCTTTGCCTTCTTTTGTGCTTTCCTCATCACCTTCGGCGTCAGCAAGATCTGAGAGTCTCTTGTGTTTATCCTTTCCTTCGTAGACCACATAGGTCTTTTCGAATTCGGCTTCGCTAAGTTGGACTTCTTCAAGTTCAAGGAAGTTAAGTAAACCCCAGTTGAATTCTTCAATTGAAGAATCAGAGAAGAAGTTGTAAAGGATGACGTCATCGAACTCAAGACCCTTAGCTTCGTAGATGGTCAAGCAGAGAGCGTGCTGAAGTAGTGGTGGGAGATTTTCCTTGCTCTTTTGGTCTCTCACGAGGATAACTTGATTGCAACCGAACTCAATGGGTTGGCGATTGAGGAGACCACCCTGAGAGCCAGCTGAGTGCATCTGGCTCTTATAATTTTCGACACCGAAAAGTAAACAGAACAGAACCTCTTGGTCGATATCGGCCAAGAGAATTGGCTTAGGACCGTCGATGTTACTCTTTTCTTTCTTCAGTCTGTCAATTGTTTTTGGGAAGAACTTTTCGATTAAATTGACGATCGAGTTGGCCAGATCGAGGATTCTACCGTGAGATCTGAAGTTAATTGTGAGTTGGTGGACAGAAGGTGGCTTGCAGATTTGAGTTGAGAACATTCCTTCGTCTCTGTCGAAAATCGATCCAAGGTCGGAGAATCTCAATCCGACACCTTTGGCGATAGTTTGGGCAGTATCACCTGAGAAGAAGAGTCCATGCTCAGTGACCTTCGACAGAAGGAGAATCGTCGCGTGAGACAGATCCTGAACTTCGTCAATCATCATGTAATGAATTGGTTGTCCTGAATATCCTCTGTATTTAAGCTGGACAAGGATGTAGTTGACAACATCCATAAAGTCATAAGCTCCTTCACGGGTCTTCCAGCGTTCGTACATGGTGAAGATATCCCAAATGTTATCTTTCACCTCAGTCGAGAGGAAGGTCTTCTTCTCGCTTTCCTTATTCCTGTAAACGTATCTAGGCAAATACCAGCCGAGATATTGATGACTGTCACTGGAACCCTTAATGTAAGACATCATTTCAGACCAAACAACAATAGCCGGAGTATGGAAATGAGGGTATTTCTTCACAACAGCAGGCCAGAAGTTTCTCTCGAAGAATTCAAAGTCAATTTCGAATGAAAGCTGCTTGTTTCTTGTTGGAACAGCGCCGCCAGTCTTCATCCTCTTTTTCTTAGTCTGGATATTGATTTGCCTTTGGTACTCCTCTTCAAGGTCAGCCTCTTCGGCGTAATCATTTGGATCGTAGTCAGAGTCACTGGAAAGAATTTTTTCTTCATCCTCAGCAGGAGCTGCCTCCTGCACAGCTGTGCCGATTTTCTTGTGGTAATCATCGATCATCAGGACTCCTTTCATCTCATTGTGCCATTGAGCGTTCATATCTGATTGAATGACCTGGTTGTGGTAGTTTCTTGTGAAGAAAGGTCTGGCAAGAGTTCCGTCAATCATCAAAACCAATCTTCTAACGGTAAGGAACAATGGGAAATCTTTTTCGTCGATGTTTCTGAAGACTTCATATTTCTGCATCTTGTTTATCTGCTCCACGTTATCATCGATGATTTCTTCTTCCTCTTCAATGTCATCACCTATTTTTATTTTTATTTTCAAAAGTTGGTTAGGTTAAGTTAATTATTCTATTAGACCTTGGTCTTCCAGCTGGATTTCCTTCATCTGCTCTTCAGCCATTTCGATTTCAGCTTGAAGTTCCTTCAGTTTTTCTTCCTCAGTCTCTTTCTCTGTAAGTTCTTTCTTATCCATAATAATTTCCATCTCACCATCCTTCTTCTCCTCTTGAATTTTCTTGAGTTCTTCCTCTGCTTTCTGCTTCCTCTCGAGGAATTCCTTTCTCTTCTTCTCCCTTATTTTCTCTTCCTTCTTCTTCAACTCAGCCTTGATCTGATCCGTCAGACGATGATAGTATCTACTGACTTCGTTTGTCAAGACAGGAGAGGCTGTCACGAACACGCAATGAAGACCAATAGAGCTGTCGACATCATCAGCTGCGAACTTTGTGTCTCTAAGAAGTCCTTCGTGTTTAATCTTGGCTTGAGTCAGTCTGACCTTGAAAATAATTTCCATGGAGAACAGTCTCAGGATAGCGCAAGTGGTTTTTCCTGTACCACTACGACCCAGAGCGAGGACGTTTCCAGACTGTCCGATGACTGCCTTCTCTTCTGGAGTGAGTTTGATCTTGAAATTTGGAATAGATTCCAGCAACTCGACCAATCTCGTAGCAGAAGAGAAGTCCATGTACTTCTTCATCAGCTCGTTATTCAAAGACTGGGAATACTGATTAAGCTTCTGGTGTTCAAGAGCTGCCTTTGCACTCTCGTGAATCCAACGTCCCAGATTCTTGCTGTAGATCATACTTGAAGCCTCCATTTTCGTGAGGTAACTGTATTTGAATTCGGTAGGAAGCCAAGCCATATCCTTTTTTCGGTCGTGTGGAGCTCTGGTCATCGTCGGGGCAGAGCCGACCAAAGTATCAACCTTTTCGAAGAGAGTGTTCCTCTTTCCCAGACGTTCTTCGAGTTCGTAGCTGAAGTCGCATCTGGCTGGATCTTTGCGGAATTGAGCCTTGACGGAATTCGCGATATCGTAGATGCTCGTCTTCCTAAGTTCTTTCTCGTTGAAAATTTCAACGAATCTCATGTAGTGAACAAACTCGAATTTCCTAATCTAAAATGACCAAAATCCTTGAGCCAAAATAATCAAGGGAGATTTGTGTTACCTTCTTCTCTTTGTCAAGTTCGGGCATTCTTTCGATACCTACCATCCAAAGCATCTTTTTGTCTTTGGTGAGGTTGGTTGTAAAGAATTCCATATATGGTGGGCATTCAGCGCCAAGTCGGCTGGAATTATAGAAGACGTGTCCGTTCGCGTAGTGCCAGATGTAGCAAGTGATGAGCATCTTGAGGTTCTTTCTTTGTTCGCAGAATTTTTTAATGAATTTTCCTAGTGACGAATTATTGATGAGACGACGAGTTTGGCAAAGAATAACTTACTTGAGAATCTGACTTTCCAAGGGGTGTTGAAGAAGTCGAAGCTCTTGAAAAGAATCTCCTCGCTGGGCGATTTGCTGAGGAAAGAAGCTCCAACTTTGTATTGGTTGTAGGTACCCTCAAGCATGTCGTACTCGGCAGCTTCAAAGAAGTAGTTGATCCAATGCTCAACCATTTCGGTGCCTTGATATCCTAATTTGAGGTCGTATTCCATCATTCGAGACTTGAACTGTGCATAAGCATTGAATAAAGTTTTAGATTGTGAAAGAGTCAAGTCTTTGTATTGCTCGAGCTCTTTCGGGATGACAATAAGGTCATCCTCGTTGATTTTCTGTGCCTTTTTGTTCTGGTATTGATTATCTTGCTTTCCTTTTCTCATAACTTTGAGATGAGCTTTAAACGT
>ENA-UOUE01000022-UOUE01000022.1-compost-metagenome-genome-assembly--contig:-NODE-22-length-98171-cov-16.654851_pt1 | contig 98171 bp, 51 predicted proteins | sample MGYA00238146_ERZ747223 | MGnify/ENA primary metagenome ERZ747223 (study PRJEB28781, sample SAMN06268865) | compost metagenome | isolation source: single cell | place: USA: California, Emeryville, Joint... | reverse complement strand
TCCTTGGTTGTATAGGAGATCGAAAAACGAGCCAGCAACAGACATAGTTGGGAAACCGAGCCCGAGTACCCCAAAAGAACTGATATTGGGTTGGTTTGAATGCTCTAGTCCGAGTAAAATCGTTAGATTTTCAACAGAAACGGAGTCTTGCCCGAGGAATATCGTGTCAGATAAGAGGTAGCCTGAAATCTGGCTTGATCGATAAGTGTAATTGCTCATCTCTGAGTTCAACAGCTGGCAAGTTTCCGATTCATGGCAGATGAACCTTTTATTTTGAATTCGAATTGGACGGGTGTTTTCATTGTCTTGGGAGACCCAGAGCCATTGGAAGCTTGTGTCAAAGACGACAGATAGCGGTACTTTGTTGCTTCCGATGGAAATATTTCCAAGATATTGGTTATTTCCAAGATTGTTGAGTGTGATCCTCAAGGTATATGCCAAGTCAGTCTGCGTTTCAGAGGTATTGCTGGTAGTGAGCATAGTAAGTGTTTCGAGGTCAGTACTGGAGTGGCGTTGGGCCACGCCAAGGGATAGTAGTAAAGCGAAGAGTCCACAGAGAAGAATTAATCGATTGGAATTGTCTGCCATTTAATGAGCTCGTAATAACTCTACGAAAAATTGTTCATGTATTTTGATTAAAATTCAGGCGACTAAGGAGGTAAGCATACATCATGAGAGAGAGAAAGAAAGAAAAAAAGCTACTTCTATGAGGGAATGAGGGACATTTCAAACGCAATTGATAAAAATGATCCGGTGACTTTCTCGCCACGTGTATTTTTCTGTCTCCTCGTATCGAATTATTAATTCTCCTTAAACTGCAGGCAATTTTTTCAACAAAAATCAAGCTCAAATTATTCGTGTTAAGTCAACAAATTGCTCATCATATCTGTAAGAATGAGGGATTCAATGAATGCACAGTCAGCGACGAGCACATTTTAATCTGGAAATAGTAGAGAGCTTCAAAGACAGTAAGTCATCACACGAAAAAAGATGACGTAATTATCATCACTAGCTTATAAACCATATCACTTGAGATGCATTTATTTATGATTCCGGATTATTCTCTTCAATAATAATTGAAATAATCAACTTTCTAGAATATGGCAAACTCAAATATCTATATCATCCCAATCAACAGCGTCATCTTCCCATATCATGACATCAAGCTCCTTATCCCAGAATCTTCAGCATATTACAGTATTGCTCTTCGTTCAGCAAAGGTTATTCTAATTTTTCACACTTTTTAGATAAATCTCTAACGAATTCATTTGTTGGAGTCATCTCCACCGTCGAAAAGCCTTCCTCAGATAGCAAATCCGGCGATAACCAGCCCAAAATCGGCACAGTGCTCAAAGTTCTGCGTGAAATCTATATAAACGGCGGTATTTCAGAGCATTCCAAGGTTATTTATGGGGTGACGATAAAAAGATTTGAGATATTGAGCTACCAAGTCACTCAGCCTCATAAACTTGCTACTGTTAAATTCATCAACGACCAACTCACCGAATCCAAGCAAACCCAGCTCCAAAACGAAGGTCTTATCAAGAAATTAAGAGATCTTGGAGAAAAATACGTCTCACATAGCACAAAGAACTCATTCCAAGTGACCTCTCGCATTGAATTCATTAAGACTGAGAATAACCTCTTCCGCTTGAGTTATACAATTGCGAGCTACATTGAAATTCCTAAGGAAGATAAGCAGAAACTTCTCGAAATTATTGACTTTGAGGAGCGGTTACGAAGCTTGATTTCGATTCTTGAAGGGCTATGTTCTCTTATTGAGAGCGAGAACAAAAGTCCAGGCGCATTGGTCAAACCTAATTCTGGGCAGAAGGACCTCGAGAGAATCCTGTTAGGAGGCAGCAGTAAAAAAGAGCTTGCAGCGTTAGAAGAGAAAATCAAAAAGCTCAACCTTCCAGAAAAAGCTGCTGAAGCTGCTCAGGAGGCTCTGAAGCGATTAAGTCAGATGACCTCGATGAGTCCTGAATATCAGGTTCAGATGAAATACCTCGAAACCTTGCTTATGTTGCCTTGGAACACGAGCTCTCCGGAGAATAAAGACATCACCCATGCCGAAAAAATCCTCAACAGAGACCATTCTGGGCTTGAGAAGATTAAGAAGAGAATTCTCGAAGAGCTATCGGTGAGAATCCTCACGAATAACTCGAAAGGTACGATCATCTGCTTCCAAGGACCCCCAGGAGTCGGAAAGACATCGCTAGGAAAATCCATCGCTGAGAGTCTCGGTAGGAAGTTCGAGAGAGTCGCCGTTGGTGGAATAAGGGACGAGTCGGAGATTAGAGGGCATCGAAGAACATACGTGGGTTCAATGCCAGGAAGGATTATTCAGGCGCTTTTGAGATGCAAAACCAACAATCCAGTCATATTGCTGGATGAGATAGATAAACTGTCTGGAAATACCTTCAGCGGGGACCCTTCATCCGCTCTTCTGGAAGTCTTGGACCCAAATCAAAATGACAGTTTCACGGATCATTATATCGGCGTTCCATTTGATTTATCCAATGTGGTGTTCATCGCAACCGCTAATAGGTAAATTTTTGTGAGTTAGACTTCGTAAATGACTCTCTTTTTTTGCGGTTAGCCTTGAGACAATCCACCCAGCACTCCTGGATAGAATGGAGGTGATCAGTCTCGCCGGTTACACGCTTCAAGAGAAGATAGAAATAGCGACAAACTACTTAGTTCCTCGCCAAATCGTCAATAACGGCATCAAAAAAGAGCAAGTCAATTTTACCAAAGAAGGCATTGAGTTCTTAATCAAATGCTACACGAGGGAAGCTGGTGTGCGTAATCTCGAGAGAACCATCGGATCTCTTTGCAGAAAAATCGCCTATGAGACGCTTCGCGCTGATACCGACAAATCGAAGAAGGATAAGAAAGCAAATATCAATCAGGGTCCTGTAACGGTTAATCCAGAGCTGGTTCGAAAAATGCTCGGTCCGCCTTTCTACGAGGATGATATCGCTGAAAGAATCATGTTGCCTGGCATTGCCATTGGAATGGCCTGGACCCAAATGGGAGGAAAGATCCTTTTGGTAGAAGCGTCTAAATCCCTTGGAAAAGGAAATATCGAGGTCACCGGGCATTTGGGTGATGTTATGAGAGAATCGATAAAGACTGCATTGAGCTACATCAAATCCAATTTGCTAAGTGTGCATGAAGATCATTTGAGAAAGTCCACCGCTTCTCCGGGAGCAGAAGCAAAGTTGAAATTAAGCGAGGCTATGAGAGCGAACTTGGGCAAGAAGGAGAACGTCCTTGACACTTTGGATATCCATATTCATTTCCCTGCAGCCGCGATTCCTAAAGACGGTCCATCAGCAGGTATTACGATCACAGTTGCATTGGTAATTCCTCCTTAATTGAATTCCAATTGTTAATTTACTCGTTTAGATCTCATTGCTGACCGGCAGAAGAGTGCGTTCGGATCTTGCGATGACAGGAGAAATCTCTTTAAAGGGCAATGTACTTCCTGTCGGGGGTATTAAAGAGAAATGCCTCGCTGCTTACAATGCTGGAATCAAGAAGTAAGGAGTATATTTAAGGCACATTACTAATTGTTTTTCTAGTATCATTCTTCCATACAAGAACGAAAAAGACACTGAGGAAATCCTCGAGGAGGTCCGAAATAATATCAAGTAAATTGTATTTGAAAAACGAATGAGTTAAGAGTTATTGTTTAGGTTTTATTTCGTGAAGCATATCGATGAAGTCATTGAGATCGCACTTGAAGCCCAAATCCCAGAAGAGGGAGTTTCAACGCTGGTCGTGGATGGAGCGAATAAACTGAGCAAACTCTAAATAATTTTAAATACTTGATGATATGATTGAAAAGATATCCTTGACACACAAAACAAACATTAAGATAATAGATAGTTTGTGAATTGGTCATTAAAGATAATATGATAAATATAATCTGTTGGAATATTCACGTATCTGTGTAATAGAGAAACTAGCACCTCTTCCATAAAATTTTCTTTTCTTAAATTCAAAGAAATGCTTTGGTATATTGTCCTACGAAAAAACTGAGAGGAATATGTTTCAATGAAAAAGGAAATATGGTTACAGAATTTTTCATATAGAAAGTAAAACAAAATCGAATATTAAGTTATAAGATAATCGGCATGCTATATCAACCCAGAAATTTATGGCAAAGGAACGAATGAAACCCGTTTCTCTTCGGTTGGCATTAAAAAAACTGTATTTTCGTCTATTTGGCAAAGCGAGAAGTTTTTGGGGGGACTATCAGGTTTCTCTGAAGAATATCTACTGCTTTGCTTTTTGAGTATAGGTTTTAGACTTCTCGTAGAGGGTGATTCAGAAAAACTTTCTATTGATTTTTTATGAGATATTCTTGGAGTGGAAATTGTAATTTCTGGAAGCTGAACACTCCCTCGTCCTCCGTTTTTCGAAGGGCTGTCTCTATCCGTTAGAGGTTGGTTAAATGGGACCACTGAATCAGCTTCGAATGAGTTGTTGCTCGCAGTTGGTGAAGCTTCGAACTTTAGTCTGCTGAATAGGTAGTCATCCTCCTGCTGCTGCTTATAGTCCCTTGGATAGGATAAACTCTTGCTCATGCAGAGATCAAGGTTGCTTTCCCTAACTACACTCTGGAACAACTTTCTTGGCGTTGAATTTGCGCTGCGCTGTCCGATCGATCTCGGAGAGACAAGGTTGTGAATCTGTGGTGAAAAATTCGGAGTATCTAGAGAGTTCATTGAACCTGCGTTTCTAAATGAAAAGAGCTTAGGAAACGAGTCATGGACTCCGCAGTTACGAGGACTGGTTAAGTTCAGATAGGAAGAAGAAACATGTGTATGAGCTCGGAGTCTTGGTAGTGGTGGGGAATGAGAGTCCGGGTATTTCAGGTGCTGTAAGCTGGGAACCTGCGGTCCAAGTTGCTGTTGAGGAAAATATAGTTTTGGAAGTTGCAGTTGCGATGTCCCTTTGCCTTGGAACCCAAAAGGTGCTGAAATGTGTCTTCCGCTTTTTCCCTCTTGATACATGAGCTTGAATTTTTCGATTGTGTTTAAATTCTTAATTTTTGAGATTACGATGCTGATGTGATTAAGCCGATAGTATACGGCAGATCGTTCTAGAAAACCTTGGCTTTATTTTATTTTTTTTTAATCAAAAAACTTCCTATTGGAACTTTGCCGTGAAGCTATTAACCAATTTTTCAAAAATTTATCTAAACAAGATAAAATTAAGACTTGAGCCTGAATTTGGGTTGGTGCCAGCAAAGTCATTGTCCTGGTTAAATACCTTTCAAATTTCAACTTTCAAAGTTTAATTACTTATATGAAGCAAGCAGAGAGCTCTAGTGTGGTTTAGGTTGTCAACTAGTACTTCTTTTGATCCTTTGAGAACATTAAGAAAGCTGGGAGACAATGCACCCTTTTTTTAAAAGTGGATTTAAATTACCGAAAAAAATTTAAAACTGCGAATCTTTCGTTGATAATTTACTTGGATCAAAAATAAGCTGAGCTTTTTGTAGGTGAAACCAAAAAATAAACCGCACTAAACTATGATAGAGACATTAAGGTTTGCTCACAGACAGATTGATTCAACAGAGATGATATTTGTACCTGTTTTGACTATAATACCCTATTTTGGATTTCCCTTGTGGAATCTGAAGAGAGGAAGTTTATGGCTAAAGAACTTCGTAATCTTGTATGAGATAACTTCAGATAGCCAACGTAAAATATTAAGAATATTCGTGGAATTAAATGAGAGAGTTTGCAAATTAAGATTTGATGGTTTTACATCATTGCAGCAAAAATCATGGTTGAAGGTGTTTTAACGACAGCCAAGTCAGCTTCAACTTTAATATCATGGCTAGCTCAATCAAAACCCCATGCTTCATCCTTTTCCAAAGCTTAATATCAAGGACAATTTCGATGCAACTCTTAATAGATATGCCTCATGATTTGCACTAATATTCATGAGGCCAGAATACACTTCCTCGGTAGTGAATTGTAAATTGCTAGGTTTTTCCAATTCGTTTAGTCCAATAGAGTAGAAGCTGGCATACAAGCCAATCATATCCGAGCACGAGCCCAAATGATTTTAAAAAGCTGCCTTATGGTGGATTGTTGGATTGGTTTATTCGGTCTGGATTCAAGCCATTCATTATATAAGCTGCAGATTTCCGCGTAAAATCGCTCTAATCTACTCCCAAATAATTTTAATTTAACGACTACGTGACTGATAGCAAAAAAATACAAAGATCATTTTCCAAATGCATCAACTTGAAACACTCGCTAAACTAGCTGAATTCTTTGTCACTTTCGCTTCCGTCGAAACCGAACTCGAAGACCATAGAGTCAAACTTGCAGAATTAGAGGACTTTGAGCCGCTCGCATGCTTCCAAAAGATCGATGTCTCCAATAGTGGCTTTGTAACAGTCTCTGACCTACTTAACTACCTCTCACAGCAAAACATTCAACTCTCAGAACGGCAAGTCTCATCTTTCTTCGAGGTCCTCCACTCTGATAACGATGACAAATTGAATTATACCGAGTTCCTTGATGCAGTCCTTCCAACGACGAATCTTCTCCTGCGTCAAGTCGCTGCCCGCCGACATACATACCGCCCCACAGCGCGGAAAGCTCGAGAGGCTGATGTCGATCAAAAGTTGGCTGAGTTTCTTAAACTTGAGATACTGTTATACAATAAAGTGAATAGTCAATGTCGATCATTGGTCAATGACCCTGATTGGGATGTTTACAACGCGTTCTTCAAAATAGACACGGAGAAGGCGGGAGGAATCGATCGGTTCTGCTTACTAATTTTTCTGAAGAAGGTGTCGAAGCTCAATATCACTTTTGACGACATTTTGCCATTGTTTAGAAGAATTGACACTGATAATGACGGGAAATTGAGTTATCCTGAGTTCCAGTTCATATTTTCCTTAAAACCATTGCAAGAAGTGGAAGAAAAAGGCTTACAGACGAGCAAGAACCAGTCTCTCATTCAATATCCACAAGAGCGTGAACTACTCTCAGACCATAAAAGAGTAAGTCAAGAGCCAAGTCAAGAAATCAAAGAAAGAGCCACGGTCTTATCAAGCTCATTGGCGACGACGACGAAAAAACCTAGTGAAGATGATCATAAATTCGACAAAAATTATGAACAAAGCAATGTTGGAGGTATCAAAGAAAAGATATCTGAGCGAAGTAATAGCAAGTATTCAAACCATCTGCAGATCCATGAACTTGTTGAAGACGTATTGAAGCGATCTCAAGCGGCGCGATCTAGTTCAGTTGTGAACTCTCAAAAAACGCCAACTAAAATCGAAAAGTCCGCCGTCATGCACCATCATCACCATCACCAAGAAGAAGAAGCTATGCCAAGCATTCCTCGCGCTTCCCCTCATAAAAAGGTGAGATATGAAGACGAAATCAACACTGACTCGGATTTCGCGAATCCAATGACCTTTGAAACACGACAAACCCAAAACGCGAAATTCAAGGCCTCGATTTTGAAAGGAAACGCCTACAATCCAAGGCGTTATCCTACATTCGAGCCAAATGATCCTGAGCTTGAAAGCTCGAACCGAGAGCAAAATAGAATAGTTTCAAACCACACTATCGCTATCCCACTCAACGAGCATTCACACGAAAGCTCCTTTGCAAGAGACAGAGAAAACCTTCCCAGATTCGCTCAACTAAACAATACTCCCGAGAACTCCATCAGATACGAGTTTCGTGAACGAGGCGAGCAAGTGGACCCATTGCCCAGCAGACACACCAGCAATGAACCTCACGCACTAAGAGAAAAGCAACGGCAGTTGGCACGTGACTCTTCATTTTCTATGCAAGATTCGCAGAGGCCATTATTATCAGCAAAGGACCCTATCTCATCGCTTTCAAGACAGAATAACTCTTCCCATCGAATTAATATTGGTAGTGACTCACGGGGTCATAGTCGCTCTAATAGCATCTCTGCTAGCATTAATGAGACGCATTCAAGACGCGATCTGAGTTTCAGAGCTGAGGAGAGTACCAAACGATTCATTCCTGATGAAAATAGTATCTTCTTAGCGAAATGCTTGAAAGAAATCGCAGAGTTAGAACACCAATTGAACTCCGTCAGAGAGATTTTGGCTTATCAGTCTGACTTCACGCCTCTTCCAGCGTATAAATTAATATTTGATCGATCAGGCTCAAATTCCTGTAATTTGAAGAGATTTATGGACATTTTACATAAACACGGAATAAAAATAGAGCCTGAAATGGCTGAAGTAGTGTTCAAGGAATTCGATCATGATCGAGATGGTATTATCAGTTTTCACGATTTCGAGAGACTGATAAAAACGAGAGATCTGAGCGCGTTGGAGGTATTAGAAGGGAGAAAATCAGATTATATTCAGAAGAATGCGACGCTCAATTTAGTCACTCAGTTCTTCGGTATGGCCGTGGAATTGGAAGTCAATGTTGAAGCAATCCTTGAGAAGATACAGAAGACACCGAACTTTAAGCTGGGTGATGTTTTGCGGGCTGTTGATAGTCAGAGGTCAGGGTTTATTACTGAGACTCAGTTGAAGGATTTAGCGTGGGGTTCTCGATCAGAATTGGAAGTGAAGGATATTCAAGCGATAATGACAAGATATGATACAGAGAGAACTGGGAAGATATCTATCGGTTATTTCATTGAACAACTCTCGCCGAAAATTGATCCTCGATTGTAGAGAAATTTGTAATAAGTCAAGAGGATTTTTCGAAACTAAAGAAGGAAACAAGCGTGGAGATGGCTATTAGAATATTAGAGAAAGATTGAATAATTGCTGTTGGATAGTTTTTCTTTATGATGATATCATTTTTTGTTGTTGAATTCAAAGTCTTTTTACCAAATGAATTAATGAGAAAGTCAGAAATTTTGAACCGAAGAATTTTTATTGATTAACGTATACTGTTATACTTGTGAAGAGAAGAGAGCAGAGCTGATATTTGAGAGCATGTAGCGGAGCTCTCGCTTTCAAAACACAAAATGTGTGACTATTCCGAAATCTTTAAGTAAAGGCAAAGGAGTGATTCGAGAAAAACAGGCGGAATTGAAACATTGAATTCGAATGTCATCATGATACTATGAAGAACGCACTCGTTTTAACAAAAAAGTGCAATTAGTTGAAAATGAGCCATTAAGCATTGAAATTGTGTAGCGACGACAATATTGCCATGTCCATCTATGACTTCCTAAATATTCTATCGAATTTCATAATTTATGCAGCTTTGCTCTTAATTTTGAGATGTGGAAATGAAACATGAAATTCTTACCTGGTTTCTGATAAACGATATAGCTTTGTCAATGAAACAAGATATCTTGTCATCTTAGATCAATTTCGTCATCTATACACTGATGATATTGGCATCGAGAGATTATATAATAGGAGATATCTAGTTTTTCAGCCAATACATTTGCTTTCGCTTTTTTTTTTTCTGTGTTGCGAATTCCTTAAATGCTTCAATGAACAAAAATGAGTTACCGAAAATAATCAAGTAAAATGTTTGCTTCCATTAAAATTAGCACAAGCAGACGTCCTTTTGGGTGCCACAATGAATAGTTTTTCAGAATGCTGACGCCTTATCAGCTCTCGATTTTCCGTTCTTTTAGCAGTTATTGAGCCCCTGACGCCCTAGCCATGATTACTTGCCTAAGGAAAGTTCTCGAAAAAATATCTAATTTTATTTCTCCGTTCCATTATAATTTTTCTGTTTTATTTCTCCGTTCCATTATAATTTTCTGTTTTATTTCCAAGTTCCATTATAATTTTGCTGTATTTTTAGAGCTGCTCCAGATTTCGATTTCTGATCCTAATCCAATCTGACTGTTGATCAATGGTGTTGATAGAGTCGTATTCTGTTCGTGATAATTTCTGGATCCGAGCAAAACTTAAGCTCTACACACCTGTAAATTGCATCTACTATGACTTATGAGTAGTTTTCTCTCGAGATTTAGAAATTTGTTATATATCAGAGATCTCAATCAACTTAAATCATAGTAATTTGGCCAAAGCACCTGCCTCTTAGGCAGAATCTTGGTTTGAGTGATATCAACTCATTTATTGGCCCTGGAAGCCCAAAAACAATGAAAAAAAAAGCAAAAACTTACTGATTTCAGCGGGATCTAACTGTAATGAACTAAATAGAACATATCTCTGTATATGCTTTCCGTTTTTGTCCATAACTCAACTTTTCCACACCATCAGATCGCAATATTCTTCATCCACAGCTCATAATATAATTATTAACGCTCTGCAATTACAAAAAAAAAATAAGAAACTATCGAATCATCGTTGGACATTGGCTCAATAAAGCCTGAATAGGCATACTTTACTTCACATTTCAAGGATGCAAATGAACTGTTTCTTATTTTAGTTTTTTTATGCTTCTTTCAAGTTATCGCTTAAATTAGCCGCAAATTGAGGAGCTGATTCTGAAACGTTTGATTTAATTACAGCTCAGCCAATACTGAGTTATAATCCAATTAAATTACGTAAAATCACAACTCTCGCATGGGAAACACTGAAGTGTGCGGAAAGAACTACGAGAAAGTCTTAAACTATGGCGGACTTTACATCAAGGCTGACAAAACCTCCTACCAGCAAGGAGAGCAATTCACCGGCACCATTTATCTCCAATTAGTGACTCCATATCCTGGAAATAAACTGTTCATCCAACTTAAAGGAAAAGAACAGTACTTTAACGTCATTGGAAGTGATATTAAGGAAAAGTCCAGCGTGATATTGGACCTTAAGGTCCCTGTTTACTCTGTCGACGGCGGCTTCCAACCAGGACAGTATTCTTTTCCTATCAGCTTCCTCATCCCAAAGGGTCTTCCAGGCTCTTTCTACCAGGAAGACCTTTCCTGCGTTGCCGAAGTCGACTACAAGCTGCAAGCCGTTCTGGATACCTTCGAAGCCACTGCACCGAAGTTGAAATTCAAACAGAGACTCATTATTAACGAAGCTCTGAAAATTGATAAGGCTACGACTCAGAAGCTGCAACCTATCGAGCTCACTAATTGCTGCGGCTGCAGCCAGGGTATTACAAACCTCTCATTATATTATGAGAATGGTGGTCTCACACCTGGAGGTGTATCAAAGATGTTTGTCACCTTTGATAACTCACTCTGTAAACTCAACTGCCCTTCAGTAACTTGTACCCTCAAGCAAGTTCTTACACTTGATGGAAACTATTCATTCACACATGACGTGAAGACGATTACTCTTGCAGGATTCAATGCTGGAGAAAACGTAAAAGATAGAGCTGTCGAAATAAAGCTCCCAGAGCAAAGGCCCGCCCATTTCAAAGGCAAGTATCTCGATCCTGCGAAGAAATTGGAAGAGCTGAAGAAGAAAACTTTCAATGATCAGCAAATCCATCCTACCACCAATTCCAAACTGATAAAATCGGCGTATAGACTCACATTCCAATTCCAATTTGGATCCAACCCAAGTCTCGATGTTCCTGTCCAAATCTTCTGCCCACCTGAGAACAATACTTTCACTGTTCAAATGCCAAGTAACTGGAAACCGAAGATTCAGGGAGCGGTGAATATTACTTTTGGTAAGGAACACGCAAGAAAGGGGAACCCAGGAACTTTTCTTGAATATGCTCAGAACGCTCCTCAAACTACGAATCTTATCCAAGTTTCACAACCGACCGTCCAACAACAGCAACAACCGATCCAGCAGCAACAACAGCAAGCCAAAGAGATGGCCAAAGAAGTTGTCCTGAAAGAGACTAAGGCTACTGAGGGAAAGCAGCCTCAACCTCTGCCTACTATGGGAGAAAGTGCCCAAGTGGACCCAAGTCTCACAAAGACCGAAGCTGGATATATTGGACTTCAAATGATGCCAGGCCAACAAGGATTTGGAGTCGTTAGTGTGGAGATGCAGCAACCCCAAATGAACAGCATGGGAATGGGAATGCAGCAACCCCAGATGAATATGGGAATGGGTATGCAAACTCAACCTCAGATGAACATGGGAATGGGAATGCAGACTCAGCCCCAAATGAATATGGGAGTAACTGTTCAACAACCTCAAATGATGGGAGTGACTGTGCAACAGCCCCAAATGAACATGAGCATGCAGACTCAACCACAAATGAACATGGGTATGAGCATGCAAACTCAACCACAGATGAATATGGGTATGCATCAGCAACCCCAGATGAACATGGGAGTGACTGTGCAACAGCCCCAAGTGAACATGACGATGCAGACTCAACCACAAATGAACATGGGAGTGGGTATGCAAACCCAACCTCAAATGAATATGGGAGTGAGTATGCAAACTCAGCCTCAAATGAATATGGGAGTGACTGTGCAACAACCTCAAATGAACATGAGCATGCAGCCTAAACCACAAACGAATATGGGTGTGAGCATGCAAACTCACCCTCAAATGAATATGGGTGTGAGCATGCAGACTCAACCTCAGGTGCAAGTACAGGTTGGAATGCAAACCCAACCTCAGGTGCAAGTACAGACCAATACACACAAGCCATCCAACCAACTGACAGTAGGATCGTTCCCCACCACATCACAGCCTCAAAATCTCGGATACCCTGCGCCGCAACAAAACCTCGGATACCCTACACAGCCTCAAAATCTCGGATATCCTGCACCGCAACAAAATCAATTTGGTATGCAGCAGCAGCCAGGAGGTCATATGCAGATACAGGTGTCTATCGGCGGTCACAAGGACAAGGATCACAAAAAAGACAAAGACCATAAGGACAAGGATAAGAAAAATAAACGCAAGGGTAGTGGCAGCAGCCATGGATCCGATGATGATGATAAGCACAAGAATGTATACAAGCAGGCAATGAAAGACTATAAACAGGGAATGAAAGACGTAGAAAAGGCCATGAAAGGTTTCCATTAGGTCCTCAGAAAGAATTTTCAACTCATTGACTCTTTACTTTCTTTTCACATATCTTAGTTGGAAATAACAATGAATTTTCAGTAAAAAGCAATTACATACCTTTATAATGCTTTGTTCCTCGAAACACGAGAAACTTTAACCAAGATTCATAACAGATCCAAACAATTTTTCATAAATAACTGTAGAATGATTTGTTGAATAAATAAATGAAGAGTGCCCACTAAGCGATTCTAAAAGGAAGTGTTGCCTTCATCAATTTTGAATTCAACCTCAAACCATCTGCATGTTAACCAGTCAAATGGTTGAAAAATCGAGAAAAAAGCACGTTTCACATTTGCGAGCAATTAAAAACAATTTATTTAGATATTTTCGTTGAAAACTCTCGAATATGGAATCCACAATCCAAACTCTATTAGACAGCCTTCTGCCACCAAAGATCAAGCTTGCTTACAAGGATTTTACTCTTATTTCAGAGTCAGTCACCCAGAAAGTATTCGAAGCAACTTGCGCTACAACTGGACAGAGACACACGATTAGATTGCTCGATGCGGAGTCAGAAATTGTGAAAAAGGACCATAACGCTGCTGTTACACTATTCCTGCAAGAAATCCTCTACCTTTGCTCTAAAATCGAAGACAAAACTGCCTTGATCATCGAAAGATTTGAAATTCATGAGCACACCATCGGGTTTGTGATGAAACCGTTCTATCCGCTACGATTAGAACTTAGCAAGCAGGAAGAGAGGACCAAATTGCAAAATGATACCGAGCAAATCATGAAGAATTTACTAGCCGATGTGAAATTCCTCCATACAAAGATGAATTCACCTGATATTGCCTTGTCTTTGGACAACGTCTTTCACTTACAGAATGGAAATTCCTTCTTTATTGGAGACTGGGGCAGCGCCCTCATTCGAGCTGAGGAAGAAAAAAGCAATAAAGAGGTAAATGAGCCCAGCAGTAAAGGAAATCCGCTTGCAGTGCAGGAAATTTATGATTTAGGGCTCTTGCTGCTGGAGATTAATGGAGTCAAGAGGCAAGAGCTTGAAGATCTACCGAAGATAAAAAACGAAGGGATGTATCATGGTGCATTGGAGTTCTTAGCCAAAACACTGAACCCGGAGTCCAAGCAGAAACTTGTGAAGAGTATGCTAACAAAAGAAATGGCAAATCGAGCGAAATTAGATGAATTGGAGGTGTTCAAAATTATTGAGGATGTTCCAGTTCCGCAAAATACGGCGCAATTGAAGGGTAACTTTATTTATTGGTTTTTCCTTGAGGTGTTTGAAACTTGATGATTGGATAGTGGAGCCACCGCAGTTAAAGCTTATTTGGTGCTCGCAAGGATCGAATTTGATTAGCGTTTATGATTGGAAAACAAAGAAACTGTATGATCCTGTCAAAGGAGCTCAGCTAAAGAATATCCGTAAATGATAATGAATTTGTGAAAAAGACATTTACATTTGATGCTCAGAGGACTATACTTACGTAGAGCAGATTCCAGACACCAGCCTGATAATTTCATCTCACCAATCTTGGAAAACTTGCGCGAAATTTGATGTGCTAGACACGACTGATAATATGTACAGAATTTTTAGCCTTCCAGAGATTCAAGGAGGTATACCTCATTTACTCAGTTATCCAAAGTTTAACCTTTGGTTTAGAGATTGGTGATTGCAATATTACCTGTAGCGCCAAAAAGAAGCTCAGTGCACTGATTTCGGTAAAAGACGCTACTGCCTACCATTTGTTTAGCCATGAGGATCTAAAAATTGTGAGGGCTGCTAAATGGCAACCTCTTCACAAAGGTAATAACCTATTGTAGATAGAATTTTCATTAATACTCAATAGCAATTACTACAAGCTTAAGTTTTAATGCTGAAGGTACACATATATCTTCTATTGATGAGTACGGAGCCTGCTTGGTGACGGAAGTTGACTCTGACTACTGTGTATTCAATATTCAAATGGTGGGAGGAGCTCGTAAGAGAACTATGCGATTCTTTTTATTTAAACAAATGAAAAGATTTTAAAAATCGGTGTCGATGGAATCCTGTGGCTGGTAGTCCAATACTGGGAGTCACATTCAGAGGCAATAGACTAAACTTTATCGATGTTGAAAAAAAATCAATTTTGCATGAGCAACTTATCGTTCCAGACCCATCCAGCGAGTGTAAGCAGCTATTAATGGCCATGAAGATAATTCATTTTCATCATAAGACTATAACTGGATCGACTGGCAAGTTGAAGGTGATTTACTCGCCATTTGCGCCAATAGAAACGTCAAAATCTTTGGGAGGAGAGAAGGGAAAGTTATCAAATCGTTCGATGATCATCACACACGTAAAGACATGATTGCTTGAAACAGTGATATAAATAAAATTTTATGTTAGATTGGGTGAATTCCGTTCGATGGAGCGCTGATGGAAAATTGCTTGCCACGGCTTCTGATGACAAAAGTGTCAAAACGATCGATTTTGCTACCGAAAAAATCGAGTTTAGTGCAAAGACCGCTGATCAGAGTAAATAACTTAATTTTCGAAATATTGTGTTAAAAGCTAAGCTAGGACCTGCATGGTGTGTCTGTTTCCTTGAAACCAAAGGCGGGCAACTGTTTGCCTAACGATCCCATTACCTCTCTTCATGTCTCTTACTTGATAGATGCGGTTTAGTATAGGGTTATTCATATTAATTGGTTTCTATGGAATTTTTACTAGTAATCTGTGTGCAGTCTCTGCTGATCCAGGAGCTCTAAACTAGTTGGTTGATAATAAGAACGGTATTCTCTTTGAAATTTCCACACTCTGTGTTGTTCATCATCATTAACTGCTTCTTCGATATCACAACTATAATTCTCATCTAATTCAATGCTGTGTTCCGGTCTAAATCTCGACTTTGGCTTCTCTGATTGAAGTTTCGACACTGTGCGTTCAGTGTATTCTTCCGATTCATCGACATCAGAGCCAGAATTGAAAGATAAAATATTCGGAGAGCAGTCAACACTGACAGGCTTAAATAATGATTTTGTTGTCTGTCCACCCAATCCACCCATCATTGCTCCAGCCATAACATTGGTAGTTGCGGTCTTTCCCTTCAGCAATACCATCAAGCTTATCTTCGCTTTAACATTCTTCCAATGCTTTTTGTTTTCGTCGATAAAAAATTGCCCTTTGTCAATATTCACCTCTCCTTTATAATACCCAAGCCTTTCTGTTACCCTACTCGGCATGTACGGAGGTGTCACGCTCTTGTCCTTTAGAATCTCAAAATCGATGCCTTTCAGCCACGTGGTTCATGATTTCTGCGATTCCTCCAGTTGCTCCAAGCTTGTCCGGAGAGACTCGCTCAATAAGTCTTTTCACAAAATCTCTACAATTCTCAGACAACCCTCCTAGATTAAGCAGGTTTTTCGTAGGATTTCGATATTTTGCCACTCCTGTGAGCAGCTCATGAGCTATTAAACCCAACCTTAAGTAATCAGACTCGAAACTGCCTGCTCGAACCATCGTGTGGCAAGTGCTAAGAAGAGAACTTGAATGCGATTTCTTCAACGATGGTGAATTCATTAGTGAATTCGATTTGTATGAGCTTCTCATAGAAACAGGAGAATCGATTTGTGTCTTTGGTGCTCGCTCTAGAGGGTCACAACTACTCAGTCTCACATGTCCGTCTTCGCCAATCAGCACATCGCTCAGCTTTAAACTATTAAAGCTGATGCCTCTCGCATGAAGCTCTTGTAACCCAGCCAAAATCTCTGAAATATAAAATCGGGCTTCCCGTTCAGTGAATCTAAAGGCTTTATCTAATAAAGCTTTGAGTGTAGACCGAGAAGCGAATTCGAGGAGCTTGTAATAGTGAAGCTCAGTCTCAAATATGCATTTTGTTTTAACAATAAACTCGTGCTCAACTGTCGAAAGCGTTTCTAGTTTCACAGCAATATTAGGAATCTTAGATACTGAGTGCTTATTAATTTGCTTCAGGGCGTAAAATAAGCCATCACTTTTCAATCGCACAAGAAATATTTTCGATCTTTTCGAGACACTGATTTGTGCCAAGACCTGGGTCAAGATTTTCGAGCGGATTTCCTGTAGAATCGACGAAAGAGGTATTTTTGTATGGAATCAAGGTGATATAGTTTTGGATAAAGGTGAGTGGTTCATCATCCAGTGTAAGCAGGTAGTCGATATGATGATTGGAGTCTTGGGTGCAAAGCCTTGCACAATCTGAGAAAAACTCAGGAAACTCAACATGCCTTTGGGTTTCTATGAGGATGCATCTTGCCCTAGCAAGCAGCCATGAAGATGTATGGAACACTTTCAGTGCACTGGGAATCACAATTGAAATGGAAAGATCCTTTGAGAGCTTAATCTTGACTTCTTTGCTTTTCTGTGATTTTTGACATAAATGCTGAAAACCTTCACAAAGCATCGTTTAAGGAAAAATCTTACTTCAGCAATTAACTTCGTCATGAACTCTTCTTGGCGCTTCGTTTTTCAGTGATTTTTCTGAGGTTAACTGAATGATAGATCCTCAGAAGATCGTTGTTTTGTTTTTGCTAGGGAATTAGCAACTAACCTCATTTCAGTTTTATGAGCTTGGTATTCAAGATTTTATACATCTATTTTGAGAAATGTCTCCAGGAATTCTCATGAGAAACTTAATAAATGATACCCAAAAGGTACATACCTCCTATCGGTTGCAATAATTACTACAAGCTCACGCGCTTATGCTGAAGGAATATATATCTTCGATCGATGAATACGGATCCTGTAACGGAAGTCGACTCTGGCAACCACGTGTTCAATATTCAAAGGTTGGAGGAGCTCGTAAGCGAGTCTAATATTTTTTTCTCTTTTTTTCATTGTAAATAACGAAAAGATTTTAAAAATTAGTGTCGATGGCACCTTGTGGCTAGAAGAGGGACTTATCATTTCAGACCCATCAAGCAAGGGGTGGGGTATCAATCTTCATGAAGCTAATTTATTTCCAACATAAGACTATAACTAAATCATTTGGCAATTTGAAGGTGATTTACTCGCCATTCGCACTAATAGAACATCAAATTGAAAGTGATAAAATCGTTCAAGGATCACCACACACGTAGAGAGAGATCTAGCAATTTGAAACAGTGATTTATTTTCATTTTATGTCAAGTCTGGTAAATTCTATTCGACAGTGCGCTTATGAGAAAGCGCTTGTCACTGCTTCAGGTGACAATTGTTAAAGCAATTGATTTTGGAACCGAAATGACCGAGTTTAGTAGCAAAACTGCTGACCAAAGTAAATAACTTGATTTTCGAAATATTGTTTTAAAGCTTAGCTAGGGCCAGCATAGTACGCGGACAACTAATTTCCTAACTATCCTGCTACGAGTATTTGAGGTCTAGTCATCCATTACCTCTCTTTATGTTCTCTCACTTGAGAGGTTCCAAGAAATGATTGTATAAGGATTCACCTCTTATATTTGAGCTCATTTTATGAACTTGTGTTTTAAGATTCTTTAGTATGAAAGATGATATGATTACAGACAACTGCAACAATAATAGAAAAGAGAGATATCAGAATAAATAGATGCTGTTTAGTATAGGGTTTTTCATATTATTTGATTTCTATGAAATATTTTCTTATAATCCTATTGTAGGTTCTGGTGATCCCAGGAGCTGTAAACTTGATGGTTGATAATAACGACAGTATTTTCCTTGAATTTTCCACACCATGTGCTGCTCATCATCATTGGCTGCTTCTTCGATATCACAACTATAATTCTCATCTAATTCAATGCTGTGTTCCGGTCTAAATCTAGACTTTGGCTTCTCTGATTGAAGTTTTGACACTGTGCGTTCAGTGTATTCTTCCGATTCCTCGACATCATAGCCAGAATTGAAAGATAATATATTCGGAGAGCAGTCAACACTGACAGGCTTAAATAACGATTTTGTTGTCTGTCCACCCAATCCACCCAATGTACCCATCATTGCTCCAGCCATAACATTGGTTGTCACGGGCTTTCCTTTCAGCAATACCATCAAGCTTATCTTCGCTTTAACATTCTTCCAATGCTTTTTGTTTTCGTCGATATAAAATTGTCCTTTGTCAATATTCACCTCTCCTTTATAATACTCAAGCCTTTCTGTTACCATACTCGGGACGTACGGCGGTGTCATGCTCTTATCTTTCAGGTTCTCAAAATCGATGCCTTTCAGCCACGGGTGGTTCATGATTTCTGCGATTCCTCCAATAGTTCCCAGCTTGTCCGGAGAGTCTCTCTCAATAAGTCTTTTCACAAAATCTTTACAATGTTCAGACAACCCCATAGAATCAATCAAGTTTCTATTCGATACTCCTGTGAGCAGCTCATGAGCTATTAAGCCTAGCCTCAAGTAATCAGCCTCTAAACTGCCTGCTCGAACCATCGTGTGACGAACGCTAAGAGGAGAACTTGAGTGTGACTTCTTCAAAGATGGTGAATTCATTAGTGAATTCGATTTGTATGAGCTTCTCATAGAAACAGGAGAATCGATTTGTGTCTTTGGTGCTCGCTCTAGAGGGTCACAACTACTCAGTCTCACATGTCCGTCTTCGCCAATCAGCACATCGCTCAGCTTTAAACTATTAAAGCTGATGCCTCTCGCATGAAGCTCTTGTAACCCAGCCAAAATCTCTGAAATATAAAATCGGGCTTCCCGTTCAGTGAATCTAAAGGCTTTATCTAATAAAGCTTTGAGTGTAGACCGAGAAGCGAATTCGAGGAGCTTGTAATAGTGAAGCTCAGTCTCAAATATACATTTCGTTTTGACAATAAACTCGTGCTCAACCATCGAGAGCGCTTCTAGTTTCACAGCAATATTTGGGATTTTAGATGCTGAGCGCTTATTAATTTGCTTCAGGGCGTAAAATAACCCATCACTTTTCAATCGAACAAGAAATATTTTCGATCTACTCGAGCCGCTGATTTTTGCCAAGACCTCAAAGCATGAAGGGTCAAGATTTTCGAGCGGATTTCCTGTAGAATCGACTAAAGAGGTATTTTTGTATGGAACCAAGGTGATATGGTGTTGGATATAGGTGAGTGGCTCGTCTTCCAAGGTAAGCAGGTAGTCGATATGATGATTAGCGTTTTGAGTGCAAAGCCTTGCATAATCTGAGAAAAACTCAGGAAACTCATCCTGTCTTTGGTTTTCTGTGAGGATGCATCTCGCTCTAGCAAGCAACCATGAAGATGTATGGAACACTTTCAGTGCACTGGGAATCACAATTGAAATAGAAAGATCCTTTGAGAGCTTAATCTTGACTTCTTTGTTTTGCTGTGATGATCGAGAGAGCAGGGCCTTGCCTGCCAAGTTCAGAATTTCAGAGACTGAGATCCCACTGCCTTTCGGAAAATCAGAGAGAGTAGTCTTGGTTAAGAGTTCCGATTTTAGTAGTTGACTGTTCATATCTATCAAACTTTGGGAGATTGTAATTTTTTATTCACAATGTTTTATGAGATTCATGCGAGATTGATAGCTGCGAAATGAATTTATATTCTATATATATATTTTATTTGTCTAATCTAACAACCATGATCTTGGTTATTAGATTTAATTCAATCGTTCAAGCGCCGACTAAAATATTTATTTAGAACTTTGATAAAAAATAAGACTGCTTCATGCTGTGAGTTATCTTCTTTGGGGGGTTTTTATTTTTAAAAAGGCGCTTCTTCGATTATTCCGCAGCCATTTTGGCAGCTGAGTAGTCTGGAACTATGGGAAAAGGGAATAGAACACAAAGCTGATATGGAACTACGCGAAAAAAAAAAGCCAATAAAAGCAATGCGTTTCTTCATGATATCCTACAAATAGCCACCAATTCATTTTCAAGGCGTTGTGAAGTTGTCAAGTTTGATGACAGCAATAAAAAGCAAACTTTTTTGTTAGTAGCAGCGATGATTCCCAATTCATACGATCAAATTAAGGGATTGATGAGATCGAATTTCGCAAAGCAGAAGCTGCAAGACTTGGCGATTTTACAGATTACAGAAGGTAACGAAGCTCTGGACGCCAAAGTCGCAAGACACCTATAATTTGATCTAATTGTTCATTAATGTAATCCTAATTCTGCATTTTGAAGGAAGCTTTGCAGAAAAGACAGCGATGTTTCAAAGCCTTTGGCCTTCCGGAACAGCTCAAAAACTCTGTTCTAAGCAGTTTTTCAAATTTCACCCAAAGAAGATTGCGAGCAATTTATAAATTCTAACAACCGAAAATTACTATCTTTGATCTCTTGTGTCATTGAACGATAAATTGAACATTTAGCACTACTTGTCAAGCCAGATATCCACCTTTCTGTTTATTGGAAGTTGATGACGAAATAAGTTGAGGATAAAGGAATCATATTTATGAAAAGGCGATTAAACCATCTTCCTACCTTCATATTGAAGCTTTCGAGTCAATATCTGACACCAAAGGAATGTTACCGTTTGTAAGAAAAGATATCTGATGAAGCTAACCAAAAATATCGAAATATTTGAATTGAGTTATAATATCGTTGAATCAAAGCGTGGCGACTTCTTAGATAGAAATTTCATGGAATCAGCCATCAAAATATTTAACTCACAAGTAGGACTGAATTCGAACTTCATTTGAGTCACACAAAACATGCATGCTTAGAAATCCATTCACCAAAAATTCCAGGTGTTAACTGTCCACCTGGACTTACCTTCTTAGTCTATAACTCGAGAGAGAGATAGAGTTCTCAAAGGGTAGTCTTTGCCGTTATTCCCAGTAGATTAACGCTACTTCTTTTCTGATCTCTATATGAGAAGCGAGAAAGATTTGGGCTATTTCTTGAAAAACTTAGAAACTGGGTGCTCATTAATTTGGTATGATCGAGCCAAAATTAAACCTCCTGTTGAGATCAGCTAAAAGCAGATTAACTCTATGAGGTGCGCTTAAAATACAAAGAGCTAAGAAATACATAAATATAAAACGTAAAGGAGATAATCCGTAATTTATCCAAGAGGAAATTTAGAAGCACAGACTTAATTTTTAGATTAGATGCACAAAACCTGCACAAAGCATCGTTGAAGGCAAAAATATTCTTGTCTTTGTACTTCCAAGGATCGGCTTCGCCATGACCTTTCCACGGTGTTTAATTTTTTCGATCAGTTTTATGAGGCCAGAGGACTGATTTGATCCAAAGCGACCAGATTCTTGTTTTCTGATACTTTGCTTGGAAATTATTTTCGTTTCGGTTTTATGAGTGTGGTATTCTCTATTTTGTGAATTCATTTTAAAAGAAAAATCCTCATAAATTCTCGTGAAAAATTTAATAAATGAAACATATGAAAGTTCCCCCAAATAAGTTTGCAGCTAGTTTAGAATGTACTCGTCTAATAAGCGAAAATAAACCTCTTGCTCTATCAGCTTATGAAAGAAAATGGTTGTATTGTGGAGCGATTTTAATTGCAATATTGTGAAACTTTATAAAATTTATGTAGAATATATTTTCTGACCATAACTCAAAGCAAATTTCATAAGAAATTCTGTAAGAGAAATGAAATTTGATCGCTATATCATAAAAATTTTACATGAGAAAGTGCTGAGCGGCAATAAGAAAGTAGATCTGTTTTTGTATTTTACCGATGTATTTTTACTTGGAGAATTAAAAAAATTAGTCTTTTCTCATATTTAGGATGCAGGTTTCAAAGAGGCTTTATCAGCCTGTTTTCAAACAAGATGAAGCAGTTATAGTTAAGCTGAAAGTGGCTATCTTCTTTGACCGTAGCCATGAAACCAAATCAACGAGTCGAAAATTTATCGTTAGACGAAATAGTCCCAGCTAGAATACATCTGCACTGGAATAAATTAGTTGGTTCTGACTGGAATTAAATTTTCGTGATGTTAACCAACAAACAGAAACAGTTTGCTGGTGGCCTTTTATTCACTGTTGAATAGATGTTAGGCGAAGCTGCTGCCTTAGTAGATTGATTGCTACAGCAATTTTTGTTGTTAATCAAGCCACTTTGATATTCTATGTTTCAATTTGGTAAATTTAAATTCTTTTCCAGCTTTAATATTTGTTAAGATGTCAACAGTAGATCACTTATTTAAGTGAAGGACAAAATTATCTGCAATTTGTCGATGTACTTCCTCGTTAGATTCATTTGATAGAGATTTTCACTTCTTTTCGAACGAACCCGGTTTTGAGCAAAGTTTTGAATTTCTGTAGCAGATAACGTCAGAGACATGGAGAACTTTCCGTTTGGAGAAATTTGAGTCGATATTGTGTTTTGGAGCTTAGTATTTTGTATCGCTGCCAATGCCAATTGCGTATGTGTTTGAAATTACCGTCACCTATAAAATGAATTCGCAGGGACTATGGGTTGGTATTACATTGGTTTCTGCAATATCGAGTCTAATAGGAGTAGTGTTAATGATATCTTTGAGACTCGATATCGAGAAGCAAATCAAGATTATTCAAAAAAAGTTCAAATAGCTTGAAGAACAGTTTCCCAATAGTCCGCTGGTAGGTGTCAATCTTAAAGATGTGGAGAAGAAGCGCCAGCAATTAAAATTAGCAAAAGATTTTAGTTACGACATGGATCTAATTAGGGGTCATTTCCAAATTGTATCTCGCCTTCCTAATACAATGAATTAGTATTTAAACTGATTTTCATCAAATAAGGTTTAGAGTTTCAGCTGACTACAATATTGAGAAAAGATGCATCTAGGCTGATATTGGTCTTAATTCTTTGGAATTACCCTATAATGCGACTTAGAAATATTTTATGGAACAGAACAAGAGAGCATTTAGTTTTTATAAAAAAATTTCTGTCCTTGGTCTCTTCGTTTAGACAAATTATCAAAGCATTCTTCTATAAAGTTTACCAAGAAAGATGAATATTGGAGAGATTCCACTGCCTGTAATGGATAACCTCATATTAAAGAAACTATTTTAAATGAATTCCAAAATAAGAATTACCCTAAAGCGTCAAATAACTCACTGTTTATTTCCTCCGCCGCGGGGTCAAGTTTTCGTAGATGAGGTTAAAAATCACATTAGTAGAGGATTTCTGTCTTAATTGTCTCAAGTCATAGCGAAATATATTAACAATGCACAGGCTCCATGATCCAATTCTATAATGGCAGCCATTATTTTGTATAACGTCTTTTCCAGAATCTTGTTTCTAATTTCAAATATGAAGGCAAAAACCCGCTTCCAATGGAACTAGTTCTTAATAACTCCTCAATCCAGGAATCCCAATTGACCACTGATTAAAAATAAATTTTTTATGTGAGGAGTCACCCTGAAATATTTTACTAAAAACCCGTTTTTCCAGTATCGATCAACATACAAAGCTATTTTTGAAACTCGGGTAAATGGCGAATTCAGGCTATCGACAATGAGATACAGTCGGAAAGAGCACGTCGAAATATAGCTTTTGAATATCCAGACGGTTCCAGGGCCTAATAGCTATCCTGAATGAAGTTCCGGAAGGTAACTCGCCTGATCTCTAAATCATACGTGTGATTTGGCCTATATATATCTGGAATTTTCGAAATTCTTATTAAATTCCTAAAATAACTTTGAAGAATGCACAAGAGAAAAGGATCTTCTTTGAACGCTAAGCTGCTCCCACACTATGGACCAGCTCCAACTGAAGCCGGTTCGACGAAATCCCGAGCTCGCCACATTATCAAAAACTCGATTCCTAACACTATCACTTATTTCTGCTTTCACCTCTCGACGACAGTGTGTTTCTCAATTCTCTCCGCACACTCATACAACAGTCCTGACAGCACTGAGCTGCTTGCTGCTTGTGGTATTGGCGCCTCCCTTCTAGTCTCAGCCTACTACAGCGTGTTCTACAGTCTTAACTCCGCTGTCTTGAACCTCGCGTCCCAAGCTTACGGAGGGGAAAAATACACTCTTGTGGGCTATATTCTTCACAGAGCGCTGATCATCAACATATCCCTCATGATTCCCCTTGCTTTCCTCATTTCAAAAGGAGAGTCTCTTCTGCTGCTGGTGGGTCTTAATCAGCAGGTATCGTCTCTTTCGATCAAGTACGCGATGGATATGCTGCCGGCGACATCATTTTCCGTCATATTTAACACTCTCCATTATTACTTAATCGCTCAAGAAGTACTCTTCCCACAAGTCATTTCATTGGGGTCATGTGTCGCAATCCAGTACTTCCTCAGCTATTTTCTGATTGGCTGTGGGATGGACTACTACAAGGCTGTGGTCTACTCGAAAACGATCATAGAAATCGCCAACGTCGTGGCTATTATCATCTATATCTCTCGCCAACCAATACTAGCTCGGACTTGGTTCAGACCGCGCCGAAAGAGCTTCCGAAAACTCTCGTTACAGCTGAAAGCTGGAGTGGAAGGCGGGTCGATTACTTACTTCGAAGTGCTTGTGATGGAAACGATTACATTCGTTTCTGGTATGATGGACAGCTCCCAAGTAGCCGCTCAAGCAGCTTTCCTCAACTTCACGTACGTAATAGCCGCTGCTCCTGTTGGAATAGGAAACACAGTAGCAGCGCTCGTTTCAGAAAAGATCGGAGAGGGATCGAAAGAAAAGGCACTCGGCTACATCCGGACAGGTATAGGAATAATTTTGACGTTGAGTGTCGTAACAATCATTGGAGTCGAGTGTTTTTCAGACTCAATTGTTCAAGTGTATACCAACGATCGTGATGTAGCACCAGCTTTGAAAGTTCTCATGATCTTTTATCCTTGCTTTGGCTTTTTTGACTTTCTACTCCAGATCACATCAGGGCTGCTAAGAGCTCTTGGTTTGGAGAAGCTGGCTTCAGGGTCCTACTTTGGAGTGTACTATTTCATCTCACTTCCAACCGCATATGTGCTCGGGATTGTATGCGAATTGGGTGCTTTAGGACTCTGGATTGGAATCGCTCTCGGTGCTGCGATATTGAGTCTTATGGGAGTATTCACAATCTTTGTGAAAATTGACATCGAGAAACAAATCGAAATTATCCAAAAAAGGCTCGAACAGCTTGAGGAGCATCTTCCAACGTATGCTCCTTCGGTTGCTATTGAAATGCAGGAGATCGAAAAACCTGAGGAAAATGATTATTGATTTAAATTTCATGTTTAAATACATTAAGGGACAAACAGCAGGTTTCATTGTAAAAAAAAAAAATCTAATAAAGTAATCATTTAATATTTAATGATAAATGTGTTTCTGATTCATATTCAAACATATCAAGAATTTCTATGTCTAGTAACATTTAATATTGGAGCAGGGCTTTTAATGTCCGTTGAATTGAGTTCTTGTCTGGCAATCCAAGCTTTTTTTTTTATTTTGTGTATCTAAATTTACAACACCTGATGAAACTTTAATAAAGAAAAGGGATGACTATTTGACTATTTGATTATGAAAAAGTAAACCCACTCCGATTATTTTCTAAAGGGCTTTCCTTGAAGGTTGTCCTACAAGCGATCCGAAATCGCGATAATTTCAGACAATTTTCTATAGTCTGCTATCTTTTCTTCACAAATTTATTTTCACACTTCAAACGTCACGTCGATTATTTTCTCTCCATTTTGGCTATGAATCTAGAGTTTCAGAGCGGTTTTCGCTAGTTAACTGAAATTCTTTTTTGCATTTGACATTATAAATGATAATTCAAATGAATGCAGACAGAATCAGGGGGACTCTCATTACAGTGCAAGTTTGAATACTGAAACAACACCTTGTACTTGAAAAGCCAGAAGGCGAGCCACCCGAAATTCGATAATAAACTATATTTCTGATTGTAAATGAAAATATGCTGTATCTGATTACTTGATTTAAATTTGAACGTTCATAAAACTTCATAAATAACTTCTGAAAATACAATACCTCTCTAGCACTCTAATATATCCGACGAAACCTCTGTGTGAATTTCCGATAAAGTATCAAAGCGGGCAATTTTATCCCTCTGATCCCATTCTAAATGAAAAAGCCATAATATTATTACGGTTGATTTAATTAACTTCTTACTGTTAATTGCACTGACGAATTCAAGCTTCCAAAAAGAATGCTTCCTGGTAAGGACATCACTTCATGCCAACCTAGCTAAATCGCTAACAATACGAACATTTGGAGTTATTGATTTTGCCTACAACACCATGACTAAACTTCTGCATCTTATAGTAGTAGGGAGAGTAATTGTATAACATTATTATTGCAGACACAACAAAAAAAAAGAGGCATGATTATTCTGCTGGCTTAGTCTTGTTTATCTTGATCTTATTCCTTAGCTAAACTCTAACTATTGTTGAAAAAATTTGAAATTTATCGCTAGCGTTTCCATTTAAATCGATCTAACAATCTTCGGGTTTCTGAAAAGACACCAGAAATCAAAACATTTTCTCGTTAAACGTGAAATTCCTGATAGAGCAAATGAGATTTTTCCAACATCTGATTCAGTTATTAGTCTAGTTCTTCTGACGCTTTGCTTCATCCAAGTAATCCCATCAATGTTTCTTTTGCAACTAATGGTCTCAACTTGTTGAAACGAGGATATGATAAGGAATGATTCTTGTGTTTGCTGAATAGTTACAGGCTCCATTCTTGGAGAAACGGTTATTGGCCTGCCTCTTTTGCGAATTCTGATTGAGAATTCCGAATTCCGAATTTTATAACAGATTTGTAAATTCTATTGTGAAATCAAAAAATTCGTATCAGTACGTTGAAGAATTTCTAAGCGTTGTTAAATCAGAGACGCTTGAATTGCGGCGCCTAAAAAACTTTCTGGAGCCTGAGGAGGCAATGCTATCGTTTTCGAATACGAAGAGTTGTGATTTAGGAGCCACAAAGTGAAAGGTTTCAGAAACATTCAAGGGCTTCGAAATAGCGACTCCATTTCAAAAAAAACGAAACTATTTATATACCGAATTGTTTCATATATTATAATCGAAAAATTTAAAATTCTGGATAATGTTTGAAGCAAGAGGATCCATTGAATCAAATCTGGACTTCAAGTTGATTCAACGTCACAGCTTGCACAGTCAGCGTAGTCATGAGCACCGCCATAGTCTGATGCATGACAACAGTCGCAGTTTGATACATTCACATCGTGAAAGTCTGTTGCAAGTAAGTGAGCCTCGCTCAACCAAAACTCAAGCCCTGCACATAGTTAAGAACGCAATACCCAACACTCTTTCAAATCTCTGCTTTTACATCTCCTCCACAATCTGCTTCTCCATAATCTCCGCTCACTCATCAAACAACACCGAGTTACTTGCTGCTTGCGGTATTGGGTCTTCCATTATCGTTTCAGCATACTACAGCGTCTTCTACAGCCTAAATACCGCCGTCTTAAATTTAGGATCTCAGGCAATCGGCAGTGGGAATTACGAGCTCATGGGATACACCCTTCATCGAGCTCTCATCATCAACTTTTTGCTCATGATTCCACTTGCCTTCCTCATCTCTCAAGGGGAATCTTTTTTACTCATGACTGGCCTCAGCCCAGAAGTATCCAGACTAGCAATCAAGTACGCCATTGACATGCTCCCGGCGACTTCACTTACTGTCATTTTCAACACTCTCCACTATTACTTAATCGCTCAGGCAACCTTATATCCTCAAGTGATTTCGCTGAGTGTCTCTGTGACAACGCAATACTTCCTCTGCCAGTTAATGATAGCATCTGGAGTGGACTTCTATAAGGCAGTCGTCTTATCAAAACTCGCCGCTGAGGTGTTAAATTTGACATGTATTGTCATTTATATTTCTCGCCAGGACTCCTTAGCTCGGAGCTGGTTCAGGCCTCGTCGCAAGAGCTTCAGACGAGTGCTATCGCAGCTCACAACTGGGCTAGAAGGCGGCTCGATCACTTATTTCGAGGTGCTTATCTTCGAGATCATTACGTTTTTCACAGGAGTGATGGAAAATTCGCAAGTCGCTGCTCAAGCAGCTTTCTTAAATTTCGCGTATATCTCAGACGCGGCTCCTGTCGGTATTGGAGGCACCCTAGCGGCTCTCGTTTCGGAGAAACTCGGAGAAGGATCCAAAAAGGAAACGATAGGATATATCCGCACCGGTATATCTATCATCTTGGTTTTGACTGTGATAGGGATTCTAGGAGTTTTCAATTTTTCAGACTCCATTGTCAGGCTGTATACTCAAGATCCGGAAGTCGTGCCGGTCTTGACAACCCTCTTGCTCTATTATCCAATTTTCCAGCTGTTCGACTATCCATTGCAGGTTACATCAGGTTTATTGAGGTCTTTAGGGTTGGAGAGATTTGCTTTGCTCTCTTATTTTATCGTTTACTATTTTATTGCTCTTCCAGTCTCATACCTATTGGGAGTAAAATACCAAATGGGTACTTTGGGACTTTGGACCGGCATCGGGCTTGGGACTGCGATATTGAGTCTCCTGGGATTATTTATGATCTTATATGGAGCCAATATCGATCAGCAAATGGCGTTTATTCGGTTAAGACTCAAACATTTTGATGACCAACGCACAACTATGTATGCGCCTTCAGTTTTCATCGAAATGAAGGACTTGAAGTCGCGTGAATTTTAATTGATACGCTCTCGCGATAAATAATGAAATTATTCCTCTAAACAAGAATGTAACTCATTTTTTTCCGATTCTGTAACTACTAGTAGGAGCTATCCATATGTCATTGTTTTTTTTTTCCCGATTTAATAGTAATGATTATATATAGATGTGTACCATGCGGTAATATTCCCGTAATTATCGACTTATTGCCGAGAAGCTTACTTCGTTCCTCTTCGTTTTTTTGAAAAGGCATCCTTCCAAGCGATTTTCTGTAAGGGTATGCTGAGTCATCGCTTGAAGGCACTGTAGTAAAAGTTAGTTATATTGTCAGGATTTTCTGATACATCTTTGCTCCAATCTCCTACTATTTCAAGCTAGGTATATATCTAATGAACTACTAAACTATGTAGAGCTTTTTTAAGCAATTTTTGGTTGTTTTTAGGTAAAGATATAGAATCTGCTCTCTCTACTTGATCCCTTGAATGAGCTTTTGTATGAACAGCCAAGACATTGTGAAGGAGCACTCTAAAATATTAATCTTTTGAAAAGTTGAGGCTCTTACTCTGAATTGTTAAATTTTCAGTTAGTTTGATTTGACTTTTCAAAATTTAGAGGCACTTCGAGAGCGATCTCCAAAAATAAAATTTTGAATTTATATAACAGCGTTCTTCACTCATGTAAGTTTCAGACCACACATCCTATCTGCATTCGATTCTGGGAGAGTAGTCTGCTAAAGCTCTTCTGTCTTGACTTGAGCCAATTCCAAATCAGAAATTCCTTGCGAGAAATATATGTGACACCCAGTGGTTTTGGAATCAAGTGTCTCCAAAAACAAAATATGACTCTTTTTGTTGTAAATGTTTGAACATATACTAAGTAATAAGGGATATCTACATCTCAACGAAGTCTGATGATGAATTCAGATGATAATTGATATGAAATAAGGCATCTTCAAACCAAATTACTTGGGAACGGAAAACTTCAAATCAAATTCACAAAAGATCTACTTCATTATTCGAGGATTAGCCCTTAGTTAAATCATTTGCTTGGAACTGGGAAAACTAGTTATTCTGAATTCAGTCGAAATACAATTGGCTTTCTGTTAGAAAATTTAGGTCATCTAAATGAGATATGCCATTAGAACCTGCTTTTAAACTTCATTGTTTCTTCTATCCCGAGATTATTCGTAATTCACAAGAGGGCGTTCTTCTTTGGAAGAAAAGAAGTGAAATTTTCTACGAAAGAAAATTCGAAGAATTTTATAATCAGTAAACAATTTGACTTGCACGTAAACCATATTCTCCTAAAAATGATTGAGGTTTAATTAATTCTGTCCTTAAACAGTTTAATATCCTAATAATTGAATATTCTAACAAATTCTTTGATAAAAATGTTTGAAATAAAGGAGTCCATTAGGCTACTGCACGCTCAAAATCCAGATCAAAATTGGTGCAACTCATCCAAAGCCGAGGCTATACATATCATAAAGAATTCAATACCAAACACTCTTTCAAATCTTTGTTATTACATCTCAACGACGATATGTCTTTCCATGCTCTCTACTTACTCATCGAACGATATTAACCTGCTTGCTGCTAGTGGAATTGGATCCACTATTATTATTGCAGCCTACTATAGCGTCTTTTACAGTTTAAACACAGCTGTATTAAATCTCGGGGCTCAGGCAATCGGAAGTGGCAATGACGAGCTTATGGGATATACTCTTCATCGAGCATTAATCATCAATGCATCCTTCATGGTTCCGCTCGCTTTTCTCATCTCTCAAGGAGAACCCTTTTTATTATTGATCCGTGTTCGCCCTGAAATTGCGGCTCTATCGATCAAGTATGCCACTGATATGCTCCCAGCAACCTCCTTTGCAGCTATTTTCCACACTCTACATTACTATTTAGTCGCGCAGGAAATATTATATCCTCAAGTAATCTCGCAAAGCTTATCTGTTACAATGCAATACTTTCTCTGCCATTTATTGATTTACTGTGGAATGGATTTCTATAAGGCAGTAATCCTTTCCAAGCTCATTGCTGAGATCTTAAACTTGACGATTATTGTTATTTATATATCTCGCAGAGAATCCTTAGCTCTAACCTGGTTCAAACCGAAACGTAAGAGCTTTAGGAAGATTCTCTCTCAATTAAAGACTAGCGTGGAAGGCGGAGCGATCACATACTTCGAGGTGCTTATCTATGAAATAATCACGTTCTTCTCAGGCATGTTGGAAAGTCCACAAGTCGCTGCTCAGGCAGCGTTCTCAAATTTTGCATACATTGCAATCTCTCCTCCTGCTGGAATAGGAAATACACTAGCAGCTCTCGTTTCGGAAAAACTCGGAGAAGGGTCTAAAAAGGAAGCGATTGGATTCATTCGGACCGGATTATTAGTCATTCTTGCTTTGACGGTGGTGGGAATTTTGGGAATCTATTGCTTTTCAGATGAGATTATTCATGTATATACTCAAAATCCTGAGGTCATGCCGATTTTGAAGAAGCTATTGCTATATTATCCTATGTTCCAGCTTTTTGATTATCAGCTGCAAGCCACATCAAGTTTACTGAGGTCATTAGGATTGGAATTGTTTGCCTTGCTATCATATTTTGTCGTCTACTATTTTCTTGCGCTTCCAGTTTCGTATCTGTTGGGTGTGAAATATCACATGGGTACATTCGGACTTTGGATTGGCCTCGCGCTTGGAACCACGATATTGGTTCTGTTTGGGTTAATTACGATCCTTTGTGGAACAAATGTGGATAAACAAATCGTAATTATTCAAAAGAGGTTGAAATATTTGGATGAAGAATTTGGAACTGACACAACTTCGACTATGTGCGAATTGAAGAATGTAAGTTTGCAAAAAGTTTAATCATGACAATATTGGGGGTTCGAAACGATAATGAGTTTCATAATTCAATTTTGAAATTAACATAATGTTTATGATGATTAGCTGTAAATAGCCTAATAGTTTTACATGTGGCTGTTCAAAGAAGTGGGGAATTATATGGAGCTCACTTTTCATCGAATCCAATTTGATTAATGATTCTTCTTGTTTTTCTTGTTTTGGAACTCTCCTATCAGGAAGTCAATGAATTGATGCAGAGTTAGCATTATATTTTATCTGAAAACAGCGGCTTCAAATAAAATTAATTTGAAATGCAACTCCTAAGTCGGATTTGCAGCAATTTCACTCTCCTTTCCACATGTTCATCCAATTTAAAGATATCAATTTCAAACACTATGAATTTCCATCGATTAAGTTTTGAAGTATGTGTATCTAAACCATTTAAGAAATATTCTTGTTTCTTGTTTAGTGAACCTAATATACTATTTTGATGAATTGCCATTGTCTAATTATATGCCTACTAACGAACAAACCTTTTTATTGACAATTTAATCTGGGAATTATTGTATCTTTGTTAAATAATGTCTAAAGTTTGCAACTCAGTAAGAATCTATAAAATTCGTAAACTATTGAAATCTCGCGTCCATTTCGCGAAATTAGTGAATCCAAAGAAAATTTATTCTCTTAGGTCCTCGCATTAATCCTTTCAACCCTTTTGTTTTTATTGTTTATCCAAAAAAAAGTTTCCAAGCGAATATGATGAACTCTGCTAAAATTTAGACCATGTACAACACTTATATTGAAAAAATGCTTTGAGAATGGGAAGAAGCGCCTCCAGAGTGGATCACATAATTCCAATGAAAATCCATTTTCTTCAATATGGCTTGTGAATTCACTGCATTCTGTATGTACTGACCTAACCAAGCAATGAGATCTCAAAACAGAGATTTCTACGAAACAGATAGACTATTTAAATTTTCAGGGAGTTATTTATCCGAATTTAAAAAGGTCTCTTGAGTCTAAATTTTCAGGACTTTAAACTCAAATTATTTATTTACCAGATATTTTCCACCAAATCAGCCCCATGACAGATGAAACTAAGCCCCAAGTTCTCCTTAACCATGAGCAACTCAAAGTTGCTGCTACAGATACCAAGGAAACGTCAAGTATTCTCTTTAACAATGCGAGTATATTAATAATAATGCGCAAAGGTCCCGAGCGTAATACAGGTCCTGAGCAAGCTACCTCGGATGCAGGGACTCCTCTGTTAAATAAAAATTCGCTTGCTGGGTCCCTTAGCGGAGCTTCATCGGTTGCCAGCGCAGATGATAACTTTGTAGAATATGTGAATCTTCACTCTACAAATCAGACTGATTCATACTTTCTCAATATTTCCTTAAGCTGCTTTACCCGATAAGACTCTTCCAAAACAAAATTTCTGCAGGTTCGATTAAAGGCAGCGTGTTATCACTTTCCAATGCAGTGATTGGTTCACGTATATTGAAAAATATTATTCACTCGCTATAACTCTCATTGATATATCTTGCACTTCAGCTTTATTGACGCTTCCTTACGGACTAGCAGAATCAGGGCTGATATGGGGCGTGTTTTTGATGATATTCTGTGTTTTTTTGAGTTATTACGCGAATATATTGCTGGTAAGACAAATGCATGGTTGCAAAAAATGATTCAATGGAAAGGTGAGAGCTGCCCAGAGGACTCAAAATTATACCTATATCGGTATAGCCAGAAAACTATATGGAACTAAGGTCGAGTTTGTTGTGAAAGTAATCTACTTTCTTGGGCTATGGGGCGCAACTTCGGTTGCTTACATACTAGTAATATTGACTTATTTAATAAGAGTCTGATTTTCTGTGGGTATTTTAGTCGAACAATCTGTTCGGGAAATCTGCAGAAGAATTTTTCGGTGACTCCGCTCCAGCATGGCTGAGTAATTTGATATCATTTCACAATAAATACTGACAATTTTTCGATATTTAGCTAGCACGTCAGGCTATTTTTGGCCACCTGTGTACACAGTATGGAAAATTCTACCCTAAGGCTCTCTTCACCTAATTCGATAGACACTGATTATTTTCCCCCTGAGTCTGCCAAGAGAAATTAACGCTTTACGGTTCGTTTACCTCCTGGGACTTGTTTTCGTGTTGTACTACCTTATTGCAGTGATAATTGAATCAACCAAATCGGATGTCTGTCCCATCGGAGATAATTTCAGATTTATTCTCCAACCTTCGAATCTTTTCAGGTGGAAGGGGTTTAGCATCATGGCTCCAATGTGCGTGTACTCGTTTGTCTGCCAAGTTAACACGCTGTACGTATACAGTGTAAGTCATACCAATCACAACATTATCACTTAATTTCTCAAATTTTGACTATAGGAACTCAATCGGCCTTCGATTAGGAGAATGAAAAAGGTCTTGAAGAGGACAATGGGTGTTTGCTTCATAATTTATGTCTTAGGGGCTTTCTTCGGTTACCTTACGTTTGCTAATGCCATAGGAGAGCTGGAGAACGAAGGGAACTTATTCTTAATGAAAGGATACGGGGGCCAGACACTAATGACAGTGGTAATACCAACACACGAAATTCTCCTTCAGGTTGATTAGGCCATGGTGCTCTTTAATCTACAAAATATCATAACGATGCCTCTTGCGACTGTCCCTTGTAAAGACGCTTTGTACGATATACTCTTCCCAAACAAAATCCAAACCACTGGATATCACCAGCGAGACGATTCCTACCTGCAGAATTTCCTCATGGTCGCATGTAATCTTTAATGTTGCTGGTTCTATCGAATAAATTGGCGTCTAGTTTGTGTTTTTACCCCAATGGTAGCGGCTATGTTTGTTCCGAATATTGCTACAAGTATAGGATTTCTCGGCTCAACGATTTCGCCGCTGGTAATGATAATTCTTCATTTGTGTCTTAGAGTTAAATTTTTGTAGATTTGCTTTGTTCTCCCAGCGCTATATTATCGAAAATGTCTGAAACCTTCAGAGCGGTTTGAAAGATGGTGGATGAACGTATTTATCTTCTTAAACCTCGCATTTATCATTTATGCCACGGTAACACAAATTACCTATACATACGATTAATTCTATTTCTGGCTTTTCACTTGCAATTTGCAAAGTAATTTTTTTCGCAAAATACAATGAATAAATATCGAAAAAAGATATTCTTGCTTGCCTAATGTGTTTGATTGTGAGCTGTTGCCAACCCGAATCAATTTTCTTGATTTGGGAAGTAATTTTCTGATTAGTTTGAATTGCGACGATATATCATTTCAAATCCGTAATGCTTGAATTATAATCCGCTTCGATTAAAATTAAGGCGAAATTTATTGAACGTATCTATTCTTCCCATATCTTCTTAAACTATTTTTTTTTCTAATTGCCGAAAACAGCTGATTCCATAACGATGGAGTGGATCCCGAGCTGGCTTAGTTTCCGAGTTTTATCAAGTTACCATCGTAATTGAACTGAAATGTTAAGGTTTAAATTCTGCATCTTTAATAACGACAAAAACCAGCTGTGAATTTCCACTCAGAGAGGCAATCGATTATCAACAGCAATACAAAACATGGTAAGTTCTGGTTGTAATCAACAAATTTCTTCTTTGATAATTCTATCAAAACTACAGTTTAAATTAAAGAAGTCTTTTCGTGATTCTGCTCTTGATGATATTTAAACTTCTGATATAAAATTTTGTTCTGTCTGCTATAATTAATATCTTGAACAAAAAGTTCATTCGATGATAGCAAAAATCGCAATTATCTCCGCTTTCTGCTTGATCGCCGTCTCCGGCCTCAAGCCTCCAGTTTGGCAACCACAATGGGAAGCTCAGTTCACTGAGACCTTCAAATACCCAATCATTGGCAGCTCCAACACCACCGGCTCTTTCTACTACGACTGGACTAACAACAGATACAGAGTCGACAGAGAAAACGGCAAATGGGACAGATACTGCGGATCTGTTTACAAGCTCACCAGCACTCCTTGCTCCCACATCGTTTCTGAGGGTAAGAGATACCTGTGGTTCCCAGAGAAGGACTACTGCTGCTTCTGCTGTGACGCTGCTCACGGATGTGGTCTTTTGAAACCTAACTGGGTTGATAGTGCCACTTTCGTCGAGTACACTACTGCTGAGAACGGTGCCACTACTCAGAAATGGGAAATCAAGGGACTCCAAAGCAACTTCTACTACGCCAGCAACGATGAAGCTGCTGTTCCTTACAGAATTGACCAAATGCCAAATGACTTCCAATTCTTCAAGCCAGAGACCTACAAGACTCAGATCTCCGACCCAAGCGTGTTCAATCTCCCATCACAATGCAACGCAAAGACCACTTGCCCGCTGATTTCTGTCTGCACTGCTGCTCAAAGCTTTTGAGACAGAGTTATAAGTCTGGATTCATTATTGCTTTACAATGTCCTCTCCTTCATGATAGTATTAGATAATTACTGATTCATAGAGTAATTACATGCAATAATTAATAAATCCACTCAACCTCCATAACAAAGCAGTCTTCCAACAATGCCTAGATTAAAGTGCTACAAGATAGATTTGAGCCCAAATTTTGTATAATTTTGATAAACTATATTAATTCTGATTTCTGGATCCGAAAGAGAATATCTATTTTTCTTCTTCCATGATTAAATAAGAATCGGCGAATTCTTTAGAGCAAAATTTAGGTTTCCCTCTTTCTGAAAGTCTTTGTAAGTGGAAAGTAAACCTACACTAATCCAAAATACGAAAGTTAGACGTTAATAAACGATCTCACTCTCAACCAAGAAAGAGGGGTCAGAGACTATCTTTTATCAAGTGATAAGTTTTCTGTTAATGATGCATATATAACTTAAGGCTGTTATCAAAGCAATAAGTTAGTATCGTATTAATATAATTATTCAAACTTTCGTCGATACAGAAGAGAGCAACTATCTCATGAATGAGCAGCAACTGGTTCAGTCTTGACAGTCTTGATTAAAGATTGCATAATTCAGAAACCATCCATATTTGACAGCCTGTGAAGTTGTAAGTGGACCTCCTTGACTCCACTGAATAAATACAGAAAAATTGTTTGCTGTGACATTGTAAACTGCGCTCCCTCCTACAAGAGACCAATGATTCAGAACTCCTCCAATAGAGGTTATGACGATTGGTGGATTTTTCAGTTCTAAGTGGCTGATATCTACCTTCACAACGAGACCTTCGGAAGTATAAACCTTCCAATCGGTAGGCTTTGTTTGTCCAGTGTGAACCTGCTGTTTTCTCCTCTCTTTCTCCAAGAACTTAACTCTTTTCTTCAGTAGTGTAAGTAAGGCATCTGGATCTTTTTTCACAATTTTAAGAGTGATCGGATCATCGTATTGCTCCACTTTGATCACTAATTGTGATTCACCGATCTCTATTACTTCAGGGGGAACATCTAGGAACTTGCTTACAGTATTTTGATTGAACTTGTCATAAATCGGTTCAGGACCGTATGTATACTCAGTCAATTCATCAATGGCACTAATTTGATATTGTCCCCGGTCAACACTTTTGACAGTGAAAAACACATTATTGTTAGACACTATCTTTTCGAAAACAGGCACTTCAAGAACCTTTGCATCTTCAATCTTTGGCTCCATTTGTTTCGATTTTGATTTTCTTCAAATACAAATTTGTAATTAAGCTACTATACTGCTCTTTGAATTTATAAAGCAGGACTTTTCAATAAATTTGTTATGATTCTGATTCACCGATAAATTCCGATCAGCGTAATTCAGTTCTTGACTTTTCAGATTTTACATGAGAGCAGGTCTATATCAGAGAACGCCAGCGTATGAGAGATGAAGTGAAATTCTATTTTAATAGGACAAATTTTATTACGAAATTATTTCACAACGGTTCGATTTAAGAAAAGAAACATTGAAAGACCTAAGAAAAGACCAATGGGCAATGGCCATAACCTCACTAAAACAAAAAAGGAGACTAATTCCAAAGGGCAAAACTGATAAACTCTCAACAGAAATTTTAGAACAATTTCCAAATTATTAATTCATAGAAACGATAGCATACATTCTAAATGCCTCAAACACTGCATTGAACTGAGCTGATAAAAGAAGAATAGAAAGAATTATTTTATTGATCTCGATGGTACCTATCAGGAGTCAAAACAAAAAATAATAAAAATCGGAACCTAGCCTTGAAAAACTGATTTCTGATATCAACCAGCAGAAGGGAGAACTTTTCTCTTTGTCATTTGTCATAAACATAGAATCAGCAAATTACAAGAAAGCGTTGCCCTTGCCTCAAGCAAAGAGCAGTACGATTCCTATTTCCTTTTAAGAAGCAGATCGCAAAACCAAAACGAGCTCTATTAGCTCAATTTACCGATCACTTTCACAAAGCTTAAAACCATTTATGCAACAGTAGTTTGCCCAAAAACCACATTTTCAACAAAAAATTACTGTATGTCATCTCTTTGACAGTAACTGACCACATTGTTCGAGTATTCCTTCCTTTTTCATCATTGCATTTTTTTCTTCCAACGATTGCTGAATTGGAATAAATTTTAATCTCGAAAGGATTTTCCAGCAAAAGAAAGAAGCATCAGCTTCCAAATAATCAGTAGATACGAAATGGCATGGTAAATTCAGTAATCGTTGTCTTTATCCTCGCATAAAATCATCTATATATAAAAATACTGTATTCATCTTTATTAATTCGACTTTGTTTGAACAAATGGAAATTGCCAAAGGTCTCCTCACAATCAAGCCAATTCGCGCAGAGCTCCACAGAGAAGTGAAAAAAACTCATCTTCTCGATGAGGAATTCTGTGTTGTTAAGCTCGGCGAACAATCAATGACGACCCACAGTTCCCACGACTGTCTCTTAAAACCTGCCTTCTCTGATATCTTCATGTTTGAAAAAACGGGAGAAAACATGGTTAGAATCGAATTATGGAACAGAAACCCAGAAGGCCAGGCGTCAATGATCGGCTATGCTGAAATTCCAACAGGATTCATCCAAGAGAACGGATCATACTCAGGCTGGTTCGATTTAATCAGCGACATTTACCAAGTCGGTCAACTCTACGTGGAAACTGAATTTTTACCAGAAAAAGCCAAAAGAGAAGAGACTCAAGAAGAAGAAGCGAAAATGATGATGATTGATCTCGACTCCAATAATGAACCTTCGGATAAAATCCCGATGATGATAGATGACGGCATGCCTAGTTCGAAAGGCAGAGAGTTCATTATCGAAACCAAACAGGACAAGCAGATGCAGTTCAAGGAGAAAGGAAGAGCTGAAGAGGCGTTCCTGTCGAAAGGAATTAAAGAAAAAGCTGCACAGGACAGGGCTTTCATTAAAGGTTCCGAAACGCTGATGTATGATCCACATAACCCTCAGCTACTAAAGAAAAAGATTGTTGATGACGAAGATGATGAGGAAAGTGAAAAGTTCCGTAGGGTTCAGGAGATGACACGAGACAAAAAGAATAACGAAAGCCAACGGTATAATTATGCGAGCTGGCGATAATTGTGACTCTGTAGTTAAGCTAATTTAGATGAAGAATTAACATTATATGTAGATGTAGTCAATGAAAATTAGGAATGATTGAATTAATAACAAGATTATTTAGTAGCATGGATGTGTTTCTTGTAAATTGGTTATTTTTCTTATGTTCTGAAAAAGACACCCTCACTAAATATTGGAATCCGAAGAGGCATATTGAATTATATCAGTTTGAATAGGGAAGATTCGAGAGCAGAACTTATTATGTTGCAGAGATGATAGCTATGGCTTGGAGATTAAGAGTGATACGGCTCATCAAGGCCTTTTTCCATGTTGAAGCAGAATTTGTAGAAAGTATGCAGCATTTTTTCAGCTTAAGTGATTAGAATTTCGAATCGATGTTTTTTATTGCAAAAGTTAAAAAATTTACTGATTAGTCTGCGTTGCTGGATAGTCGGAATATCATTAATATTTGTGCTGTTATCGTCAGCTATCAGTGCTTATGATACTGAGAGTATTACTTCATCTGAAGTCAGTTCAGCTGAGTTTTTCTTTGCTTAATTTTATTTTAAATAAATTTGACATTTTTGTATTGCAATTATGCTCTAACTGAGTAGAAAGAATGAGCTCAATCGAACAAGATGTCATTTTCGAGTAGGTTATTCGTTGGGTGGAATCTTTCTCTTGTGATTTTCTTCAATGGATTATGCCGCACATTTGTCAAATATTGCATCTGAGTCTATCGATTTCTCGGTTTTTACTGTTTTATTTTTCTCTGAATTCCATTTATCTAATAGAAAATTTTCAAAAGAAATATGGAAACAACCAAAATAAATGCATGAAATAGTTACTTGAAACACATTTAGGCCATTGCTTAACAATTTAAATCAAGAGCAGAACTCAAGATTTAATCATCTGTCCTAAATCTAGTGGAAATTAAATTGAGTATTCACCCCATATATTCGTATTCATGAATGATGCTTACTCATATCTTTCCAATCAATGAGACTGTAATATCTGCTATTTTCTAGCAGCTAACAACTTTTCCGAAGAAAGTGATATCACCTTTGTATCGAATGGAAAAGGCCGTTGAGCACCTTATCCACATAAATCGGTTTTCAGCTGTCATTTAGACGTCTATATCAAAGAAATGCACAGTGCTATGTATTAAATATCCACAGAAATGAATCGCTTTCCTTCTTTATACAAATGCATGAAACTGAATCACCTCGTGAAACGGCAGGCATGCAAATTTAGACACTTGATATGCTGACGGAGGCTTTTCACTCTAATTTGTCGCTAGGGTGAACGGTGATGGGGCATTTTCACCTAATTCCACCTAAATGGCAAGATAGATCGGCAAAGTTATATTTTCATCGAGTTTCTATCTCCTTAAAACCCCAATCTCACTTTGATATACTCTCTTATTTGAGCAGGATTGAACCGAGTTTTTACAGCATATCATCGCGACTTCTTGAAAAACAGTCTGTCTCGAATATTACACAAACATGTTTGCCTTAACCCATAAAAAATGGATTTATCATTGTGTCTTGTGACTCTATTACTGAGAAAATGACAGAAAAGGGTCTCAAAGACTATTATTTCTTTGGGTCTAAGTGCGTCCGAAACTCTCAAGCTTTTCTTAAAAAATTAAAATAGGCTTGAGTGTGCTTCAAGGAAATAAATTTTGCAACTAATCAGCTAATTGACTCAAGACTTGGTCAACAACATGTTTTGCACTTAAACTCACCTCTTCTATCCCAGAGATCAGATACCCTCATGGCTTTTGGATGAAAAGAAGAAGATATCTAGCTCTTCTCATATCTAAATAAACTTTCTGTTTTCATTCACACAAATGGAAACCCGCTTTGTAGACTTTGAGTCTTAACTAAAATTATCTCTAAACCTATCAAATGCCTCAATCTTATGATTCTTTGTGAATTTTTCCTTAATGGAGAACATGGCTCAAATTAGATCTACTCATGGCGCTTCTCAAGTTAATCGGTTTGATTGGGACATATCAGGTTTGCTAATTCAGTTTCTAGTCGTTTCTTCATCCAATCCAATCGTCAATTTCACTTCTTTCAAATATGAGGTTCGATGGAATTAAAATTAAGCATTCGATCGATATCGATTATAACTTTATTTCATGCAATTTCAAGATAAATTGATTTTTTAAAAGACACTCATTGTAAATCGCTGAGAATGATCACGATTTAAAGAAAAATTAATTTATATAAACTTGATAAAATGCCTGTGTTTGCTCCGGAGGGAAACTTAGATCGCTCAATCAGCAACTATCTGTCCCAGACTTTCAAAAGGCAGATCCGCTTTGTTCAGATCTTTGCCGCTCTTTATTGCTGGGCTCATTTTGGCATCAATGTCGCCTATGGAAGTGCATTATACATAACCATCCTATGGGGAATCGGTGCCGTGGTCGTTCCTATCATCTTTTTAACCTGTGTACGAAGATCGCCTCGAAAGAGACTGAAAACACGATGTCAAGTCATCTGGAGCATGTTATTAGAGAAAGTTGGAGTCATTTGCCTCGGATTCCTGCTCGCCTACCTCATTGCCGAAAATATTGTATTGGGCGACACTCCATACATATTTTTCGCGGGAGGTGTCGATCTGCTTTGCGTTTTTTTCATTTTTCAGGTTGTTTTCACCCGATGGCATTCTTTTCCGCTGATGGTGTGGATTATCTGTCTGTTTTTACTTTTTCAGGCTTGGTTCTCTGATAGCATCACTATATTTGATAAAGCTGCTGCAACTGTGAGGCTGACATTAGCTGCTGCCAATATCACGGTCTTCGAATATCTCGCATTGCGGAACTTTAGAGACATTTTTTCCATGAAGGACCAGCTAGAGGAGCGAGACTCGGTTCATAAGGAGATATTTGACCTGATTCCAGAGAGCATTATCATTCTCACCACGAAATTAGAACTAAAATATTTCAACGAATGTTTCCGGAAGAATATTCTGGACTCAGAAGAAGAGCTGAAGGTGCCTGATTTGTTTTTATCAAGGTTCACAGGCTTGAGTGAAGCCACACCGGAACAGCTAGAAAGTCCTCAATCGATGACTTTGACTCGAGATTTGAAATCAATAATCGAAGAGGTGATCTGCAGGAACTCAATGTACAATGTCACACCAAACGACTCTCATCACCCATTGAACATTCAAGAGACGCCTAGAAGCACCAAAGGCTGTCGAATATTTCGAGGAAATTACGTCAGGTCAAGCCAAAACTCAGATCAAACGCCTATCGAAGAGGCTGTCGAGGTGAAAGTGGCTCTGATTTCTTTCCTTCAAGAACAGTCAATATTGATCGTCGTGCGCCAGACACCCGAATTCACTCTCCTTGACCAGTTGAACACCGCAGCAAAATACAAAGATGAGATCTTAGCCTCGGTTTCTCATGAGCTTCGCACGCCGATCAGCAGCAACATCAATTTGCTCGGAGAGGCGTTAAAAGCACCGGAAGTCCCACAAGAGATTAAGAAAAATCTATTAGATCCTGCTTATAAGTGCGGGAAGCTTCTTCTGAATCTTGTGAATGATATACTCGATATGTCGCAGATCAAAGAGAAAAAACTCAAGCTCGTCTCGCAAGTCTGCGACCTGAGGAAAATCTCACAGGAATGTCATTATTTATTTGAGCATCAATGCAAATTGAAGAATATCGCGCTGAAAATTAGCATTGACAAGCGGGTTCCAACCAAAGTTAGAACTGACCCAAATAGACTCACTCAGATTATCCTTAATTTGCTCAGTAATTCATATAAATTCACATTTGAAGGCGAAATTTCGATCTCACTGTCCCTGGACTACGCAGGGCTGGTTAAAATCGCGGTGAAGGACACTGGGATAGGGATCAAGGAGGAAGATCGAGAAAAATTGATGAAAAAATTTGAGAAAATAGACCTGGGCGAAAAAGCGGCATTTAACTCGACTGGCTCTGGATTAGGACTCTCAATTGCGAATTCTCTAGCTATTCTGCTCGGACCCAACGATTCATCGCGTGCAGGGCTGAAATTTGAATCGGAGTGGGGTAAAGGGACCACGGCCTGGTTTGTTTTGAAGTCAAGACAGAATTTTACCAGTTCGAAGCTCAGTTTAAATTCTTCAAGTCAGCTTGCCCTCCAAAAGCTTTCTTCAAATAACATTGTCGCTGGTCATGAAGATTCGCCATTCTGTCTCGAGAAAGAAGAGTACGATGAGGAGGACAGTTCTGAATTCTTCGATGAGGAAAGGGTAGATTCACCTGTTTATTCGTTTTTCAACAAAGGGACTAAGCCGAAAATCTCGGAGTATGACCATTTCGATTCGAGAAGGACGGTCGATAGCTGCAATAGTCCGTATCATAGAGCGTCCCCATACAGGAAAGCTTCTCCTTACAAAAGGTTGCCATTAATAAAAATCCAGAAATGTGGATGTCCACAGGTTGCGATCGTAGATGATGATGGATTTAATGTGTTAACGCTTGGGACGCTCTTACGATCGCTTTCTGTTAAGCATGAGAGTGCTCTGTCTGGCATTGAGTTGGTTAATCGCTTGAAACAAGCGAAAAAATGTGGAGCGCAATGTAGTAGATTTAGTTTGATAATAATGGATGGAAATATGCCTGTGATGAATGGATATGAAACAATAAAGCAGGTGTTCGCTTGGAATGGTGGGTTGAAAGATCCTTGGAATATGAGGGTTGTAGGCTGCACGGCTTACGCTGATAAGGAAAAATGCGATGAGTTCGTAAGAGCTGGAGCCAGCGAGACGGTAACGAAGCCCATCGATAAATCTGATCTATCGGGAATTTTGACGAGGTTCTGTATCATATAATTGCGATTCTGTAAATTGAAACACATTTTCTTTTATAAAAAGTTATTTTTTCAAGAATTCTTGATTGTTGCAACATCTAATAAAATTTTTTGAATGTGAGCAAAATGTTAAAAGATTTTGCTTGGTATTTTGTTTTTATGCAAGTAAGCATGAAAATTTACGTTTTTATCCAAGATCAATATTATCTAATACCTCAGTTTTTTATTAGAAAAGACTCGGAATACAATAGATATTTGCTGGAATGAACTGCGTGAGCTTTTGCTGTAATTAAAATGTATGCAAGATCAATACAAAATTGAAATAAATTACTTAATATGAGAATAGAATTGCAACTTAAGGAAATGATTATTGAAAAATCTGCAATTCCAAAAGACAATCTACATAATTATCAAGAGAGAGACTTTAGTGATTCTGATTTTTTCTTGAAAATACATGAATAGGTAGGCCGCTTTTTTTTTTTTAAATCACATTGATATAATAAAAGTAAACTAAACACATTGAATGAATATATACAATCACATCATGCCTTCAAAAGTTTCTATTCTATATTTTCACTACAATTCAATGCTGGATATCGACTAAAAACAGTGCTTACTGGTGAAGCAAGTTTGATAAAACCTTTGATATGCGCAGAGCAAAGAAATATAGTATAAATAATCTTGCACAACCCAAATAAATGACCTAATAAATGATGAAATTTCCCGGAATCTATTTGGTCTCCCAGGTAAATTTCCTAGGGTTAGCTAGTCGAAGGCAAAGTTAATATATAAGATGTTAAAAGCTTTGTAGTATGGACGCTCTGACGAAGCAGCGCGCCTTAGTATTGTTTTATTGAGAATGATCATCGAGTCAATTTATGATCTCGAGTGCAATTTCCTTCACTTCACTTCTTTCGTAAACGCTTTGTTGGTACCATGCGTTCTTTTTTATTTCCTCGATAGAGAGCCTGTTCAGAGGATCTGGGTCGAGCATTCGGTTAATTAAGTATTTAAATTCTGGGCTTAGATTAATTTTCAGCGATTTCTTCTTCGAAATCTCTTCGTGGCCCTTCCAGAAGAGCTCAGTCTTCCCTTGCATAAGCAAATTATACAAGTAATCTCTTTCTTCAGCCTTCTTAAATGGCATCGTGCCGCACATAAGGCAGAAAAGCACTACTCCTGATGCGAAGATATCAGCACCAGCAGCATCGTAGGCTTTCTCTGAATGTAATTCTGGAGGGAAATATTTTGATGTTCCAGCAACCGAGGGCAACCCTTTATCTAATGATAACTGAGTCGAGCAGCCAAAATCTGTCAGTTTGATGCAGAAATCTCCATCAAGAGTCAGATTTTCAAGCTTAATGTCTCGATGAGCAATCTTCTTGTTGTGAAGGTACTCGATCACCTCGATTATCTGCCGGAAATACGTCCTGGCCAGTTTTTCAGGGACCACTTCGACTCTTTTCACAAGAAGAAGCAAGTCTCCACCTTTCGCCAATTCCAGAACAATTGCTCCAACCATACGGGTTTCCCCGTCGGTTTCGGTCAGAGTGACTGATTCATAAAACTCCTCGACTCCTACTATGAGCGGGTGTTTTAATGATGTCTGGAGGCGAGCCTCGCGCTTGGCCTCAGCGATGGATTTTGAGTCTGAGCTTTTGAAAATTTTTATGGCGGCATAGCGGCGACCTAAAGGCTCATAGGCGAGAAAAACGTTGGAAGTTGCCCCGTCTCCAAGCGTGTTAATGAGGAGCCATTTGTCGAGCCTGGGGTAAACTTTGCCTTTTTCGTAGCAAAAACTCATAAGCGGAAAAGATAAAGAAAAATTTTCCTTTCTTTTATAAAAAATACATTTCAGTGAATTGCTTAAATGGGAGGCGGATTCTAAGAACTTAGCTTTATTCAATTTTTCAATACCAATATTTATCGATCTATGATTCTTTGCATGAATTCAAGATTCGAGAATAAATTTTTTTACGAATTAGGATTGCGAATTTAATCGATATAAAAAAGAGGATGGAGCAAGCAAAAGTCTAAGATATAGAGGTAAGCTTGGCGTCTCAGGCTGAGGGAATCTTTTCTCATTTGAGTAAGGGAGCCAGCTGTAAGAAAATTGGAGGAGTATAAAGGCATTTCCCCCAGGTTTTCACATCGAGTTGTCTCGAAAATTTGTAATTCTTTTAATTATTCCTGTTGAAAAAGCACGAGAGTGAGTGGCTATGGCTTCCAATTCCTTTACGATGAAGAGGGTGATGCCTAAAAAATCTCGATTGTTTTTTTGGGAATTTGGATAGTTAATTATCGGGGTACTTCGAATTAAAAAAATAAATACGAACAGTCTCATGATTGATCCAGGTTTATTTATGATAAGATTCAAAAAGTTGGTTAGGCTGACCAGTGCGTTTTCGAGAAGGAAACAAAGAAATATATACGAGAGCAAATTTCTTGGTCTCAGGAAAAAGGTTCAAGGAGGGCAATTTTCAACATTCTCCTCTTGGATTTTTCAAGATTCAGATAAATTAGGCATTTAGCAGAAGACGGTACTAATGGCTTCTCGTGTTTGGTTGCGATTTAAAGTTTGAAAGGTAATTGTTCCAAAAACGAGCGATTTGTACTCTCGCAATTGGAATAAATTCTTTAATGAAAAATTCTTTGTGTATATTGGATGCTTGGTTTTAAATTAAAGTTATTTAAGCAAGATGGTTCCTCAGAATGCCTCTGTAATAGAATACTGAAAATAAAAGTATATTCTGTTTGAATAAAAAATATTAAAAAGTCTGATGAAAAGTTATTTTGGAATTTGAATTCTGCTGTTGACACAGTATATAATTTGTAAATCAACGCAGCCAGAGTTCATTGCGTATTAATTCAAATGTTCCGGTAAAAAAAACTCGAGAGAATTTCTCTCAATGTTAGGAGACTTTAGCTTAGCTTGCCGCTTAGATAAGCCCTCAGTTAGTTACCTCAAACTCGAAGTGATTGAACTTACAACACCTCATTCAGAGTGGTATAAGAGAAATTTCTTCAAAGAATTAGTCACTCTACAATGAAAAAACCGTGTTCTGGCTCAGACGAGCATAATAGGTATGTTAGAGGTTAATTCATTTATTGGAAAGGGGCTTTAGATACGATTAAACTACACATTTCATTATTTTCGTAGGAATGATCAAATTAACTCTTTCATGGGTTGGCTAACATCTTGAGAATGCACTCTATATGACCTAAACTGCTTTACGAGAACTAGTCTCTCACCTTGCAAAGAAGTTTGTCTTAGAAACTAAAACAGCCATTACTCCTGTGAGTATTTACTCATTAAACCAACAAAGAGGTACTTTATTTGGCTTAAATCGCGTGAATGACTCATTCTGTAAGATTTGCCTATCAATGAGATAGCTTACGTCATTGACCTATAAAAAATCGCTCCGCTAATCTCGGCCTAAAGCTACTATGAAGAGCCATCAAGTCTATATCTTGCTATCTTCGATGAGAGGAGATCTGCATCACATAACGAAGCTGGACGCCTATTTCTACTGAGAAGAATTCACTCCAAGCCATTTCCAAGGAGCACGAACGTTTTAAGTTCGTTGTTTTTGAAAAACCAGTCATGAGTCAAATTACAAGCGATAACGTAATAGACGTCACAAGAAGAGGTTTAATTTAATTTCTATTTCGAACAAATAAACAGCACAGGGTATTTAACTCGACAAACGCAGCAATAATCAATTTTATTTCAATAAACCAGGTCGGCATCCCTACTCCAATCTAAACCAAAATCCCAATATGAACTCTCCAACACACTCTGCAGCTTCAACTACCGAGTCAAACCCTAAGGTTGACGAGCAAAAACTACAACTCGACACCATTCCAAGCCCAACCGAGCCTGTGAAAAAGGTTGATCGCTCAAGATCCCTTATAGAGCGCTATAGACAACTCGTTATCAAGATTAAAACCTTGTATGCCAAGCTTGACCCTGACGTAAAGAAGACACTATTGACCGTGCTTCGCGTTGGAGGGATGGGCCTGCTGACGTATTTTTCGATCGATGGGATCATCAACATCACCGAACAGCGTTATAAATCGCTGAGCGTGGTTCTTCTGGGACTAGAGGCTCTTTATATAGCCTTCAAGTCGGTTAGAAGCTCAAATCAATCTTACAAGCTCGCTCTTTTGGCGATTATTGTGTTAGCTTACTGCCAATTTTTGAAGACGAATATGTATGATAAAAACATTGTGGAAATGGTTGCTTCGAAGAAAGTGAACGTGAAAGTGAAAGTGAAATAAGATTTCAAGAGAGACCATTCGACTGCGCTTGTCGCGTGAAGTTTTTGTCATCTTCAAATGTAATTTTGAAAATTCACATAATTAACTATATAATTGTGTGGTTTTGACGTAACTGGTTTACTTTTTAGAGACATTTCGGCTATATATAATTTCTCTAGCTCCGCACCAAACAGTTCAATTCAAATACTCTTTTTCCTTTATATCTTTCAATGTTCGAGCTCAATTTAATAAAATGATTGCTTTTTGTTGAAACCCTCTAATATGGACAAACTGAGCATACTTTTCCATTGAAAAGGATTAACTACATATGCAACACAGAGCAATGATATATGAATGGTAGTATGGCATCTTTTGAATTTAAAAAACCATGGATTATCGCATATACTCCTTAAATTAGCAGGATAAAGCTCAAAGCAGCAAGTGCTAAGCACGTTAGCGAGCTCATATAGGCTCCTTCAAGCACTTGTCCGACCTTTATGTTGGTTATCAGCTTGGTAGGATAGATCGATTTGTCATAAACTAGCGAGTACAGACCTTTTCCAGGCATCAAATATTCAGCATGTGATGAGGCACCATCATAGTTAATGAAATTCGTCTTCGGGTGGATCACACCGCTAGCATCGCCTTTCCAAATTTCATATGACAGCGTCGTAGTGAGATCTTCTAAAGAAACGTCCTCCCAAATCAGCACGAAATTTTCACCGTATGGGTGAATATCAGCCAGCTTCGTAAACATATTCGTCGTTTTTGTTAGATAAGTTAGAGTGGAGTTGATATTTGACTTTATGAAATAGATCTTGGTGTTGTCGGAGTCTCTCAGCATGAAGATCCCTCCATAAACTTCATAATCTGTAGAAAAGGCTTTAACTGGACTAAGTTCATCCGAAAAGCTCGCAATCGTGGAGGAATTGAAATGACCATCAAAGAGATTAATCGTCGCCTCTTTTGCGGTGATATCTGTGTTAAGACCTTCGAGCCAAATGGCATACACAGTTCCCAAACTCAGAGCTTCGCCTTTAGCTACTGACAACGACAGGATTCGGTAATTTGTGGTCAACGTGAACTCATAAGCGCCCAACCCTCCGCCGATTTCAAAACCAACAACACTCACAGTTTTTTCAGCAGAACGATAGAAAACATAAACCATACTATCGACCGCTATCGTAGCAACCACACCAGGAATATGAGAGCGATTGGTGTTTCTTGAAAGCTGGACACGTGGAAGAGGGGCACCTCCGAAAAGCGACTGCTGATAGACGCTCAGTTGAGGAATATCATCCATTTCAAGTGCGACTGAATAAGCATAGCCTCGGTGAATTTGGACCTCAGGAGCTAGAGACACAGTGGTAGTGACGTTTTCGCCAATGATGAAAGTCTCAGGATCGATTTCTCTCAGCCAAACTGCCCATGGGTCGGTGCTTGTATTAAGTTGCATAGCGGTGAGATTTAAAGAAGCTAGGTAAAGTTTGTCGTTATTTGAAGTCAAAGTTAAAATGGTGCCGTTAACGAAGCTAAGTTCGGTATCATCAGCGACTGGCTGAGGCGACCTGTTGAAGTTTTCAGTTTTGTACATAGCAAACCCGCTGTTGAGGGTGAGAGCTAAGATTACTAAGAATGACACTTTTTGCATATCTTTTGAAAAGATTTCTGGATAATTAGCCAAAGGCGGATGAGACTTAAATAGATAACATTGTTTAACCAAAATCGGTTTGTTTTGTTCTTTGACTGCAGAGGGAAAGTTCTAATAGAATCATAAGTCAGTAATTTGGTTTGGAAATATTAATTATTGTTCCTAATGGAAAAAAATCCGAGTTGATGGGTGAAAATAAGAAAGATTTCAATCTGTTTTTGGGTGGTTAAACAGTACATCCTTCTCATGTCATTACAAGATACTGGTCTAAAAAAGATACGATTTAAGGATATAGGGGATATCACGTATAGTGATATCAGTAATAGCCGAGGAAAATGCAACAATTTTCATGGACTTGTATGGCTTGCTATGAAATTTTCTATTTAGTGGACTTTTTGCCAACTCCGATTCTTTTGTTGAGTGTGGATTTGGCTAAAACTCTGAGTGAACATATATGTCATTAATACAATGTACCTATCGATTTCACAGATAAAAGCTTTTTCTTTGTGAATAGCCGGTGTCTAACTTAACTATCTTTGATTCATCAACACTGTTTACAGAGAAATTCTTAGTAAGGTAATAAAGTCTGCAAATTTGCATCACTAGTCGGGAATTATATATCGACTATCTCAAAAGAATTCAGTTAAAACAGATCTGTTTAGTCAGCAAGAACACTCGGAACTCTCATTGCGTTATGAGAGTTTCAAGCGATAGAAAAGACGCTCTGAATGTATAAAACAAAAAACAAATAAATAAACAATCATCGAATTGAAATTGGATTTCATATGTCAGTCAGATTCTGATTCTTCACAATATCGAAAGGGGCTTAATACTTTCTAATGGTTTTGAAAGGAGTCTCTCATTAATTCAAGAAAAGAGTATTTGTTCTCTGAATGTCATTTTTTTTTTTGCTCAATAAAAAATCCCACACATATCAATTAAAAGGAGGAATATAAACAGATATACATAAGATATATATTTGCTTTCTGGCTTGTACCAATAATAACTCACAGAACTTTCTGCGTTTGATGAACTATTACCTAACTAAGAAGCTTCAAAGCAATAAAAAAAAACATGGAATTCTCATTTAAACTACGATAGATTAGCAGTTCAATCATTTTATGCCATGACAGCAATAGTCTCACTCTGCTCCACCAAGCTGCTCCTGAAGAACGCATTTGGATATTCATTCTTTCGAACAAACCTTGGAGAAGGATTCTCATGCGCTAAGTCAAGACTCAATTCATCGTCATCCTCCTCTTCACTTGCTTGCTTTTCAATGAAACTATCCACCTGCATCTTCATTGGCGAAACAGGGTTTTCCTTTGCGCAAAGGTCACTTTCAGTCACGAACTGCTTGCCCTCCAAAAACAGTTGGTATTTGTCCCCGACCGATCTTACGTCCTGACAGAACACTAATTTTTTGAGGAATTTGGCTATCTTCTTCAGCTCGCCATCGGTTTTCCCACCATAGAAGCCCGAAATCTTCAATGCATTGGGCTTATTATCTTGAATATGGCGCTCCAAATCCTATTTTCAAAACGCATTAGCAAAAACCTCCTCACAGTGAAATATTACGTCAACTAGGATAACATCGCTCATATCGACCCCCACGACGCTTAGATCTTTGCCCAAGTTCCTATCAAGGGTCTTTTTGCAATCCACTCTAGAATAAATCTTGGCAAAGTACTTCTTCGCGTCGATTTTTGTTAATATCGCATCAGCGTACTATTTACACGTGAGATAAGAGATGTTAAAACGCAAATTAATTTACCGCAAGGTCACTGCAGGTATAAATGTGAAGAACGTAATACTTCTGCATTTCTTCCAAGAACTCAACGAGTCCAGGTCTCACGGCCACATAATACGTCATTTTTGTGCCACGATACATAAACTTTAATAGACACATTAATTCGAAAATCTAGATTCGAGAGATGTACCTCAGCTTTGTGTTTGTGAGCAGAATCTTTTTTTGTTTGAGCATTGATCAGAGTCTCATCGAGGTCAAGGACCAGATGCTTTCTCTTGAGAGAAGAATTTGAATTGAGGAGCGATTGTGAAAAAACCGACAAAGTGTCATCATCACTGTCGGATTGAGTGTCGCTTCGAGAGGAAGGATTCGATTTCTTGGAGAACAAGGAGGCGAGTTTTTTGAAGGTAGAGCTCATTGCTGAAATCGAATTATTCCTCCTAAAAGTTTTATGAAAAGTATATAGTTTTTAATTTATTTTTGTTGCGTTGAATAAAGGACTCGAGATTAATTGCGAGTGACTCCTAAATATGCTATTTTAGAAATTTTTCAAGTTACGAAGTTTTTTTCAAGAACAGAAATTCTCAGAAATTCAGTGTCCTAAAAAAGGAATCTTGATGGCGCTTCTGTAATTGGCCTTTCTGTATGAGCTGTTAGTCGAGAGACAGCGTTAATTGAGCCATAGATAGATGGCATTGTGAAGAAATCCAGTAGAAAATTGAGAAAAGTGCGATTTCGAAGTTTTTGAACTTCCAATTAAATTTTTACCGTTTACAGATGACAGATTATTGTGGGTTCTTTCGTCAGTAAATCCCAGAAGGTATTTTATCTGCTTTCAATTGGCTAAAAATATTTTCCTGATAAGTGTAACGTGGCAAGGGCAAGAAGTACCTGTAGAGATTGGCCTGAGAGTGGCGTTTTTATATGGTGAGGTTTGTGATAACATGGTTTCTTGATTGGATGATAAATTTTGGAGATAAGTCAGTATTTTACTGCCGTACTGGATTCGCAGTTTATTCGCTACGAATTGGGAAATTTCCTGATGATATTTAACTAGACTACATAGAAACAGTACAACTTCATCGGTCTTATAACGGCTTCAACTGGTAGGTACAGGCAAGAACATGATTTTGCATCAAAATTTTGGGCTATCCACTTTCGTATTTCGAAGGTTTGCTTGAATATTAGGAACTCAAATTTTTGCTCTTTGAGAAGCAGGAGGGTACTTGCTGATTTAAAGCTCAATCATTTTCATTTTTCAAACTTGAAAGACCAAATTTCCGCACTCCGATCATATTGATTTCATTCAAATATTTGTTACACACCTGATACTTGTTGGTTATATGATGAAATAGCTGAATGCTTTTGGCACTAAATTGTCTTAAGAGTGATATTAGGCTAGCTTAGGATCGAATATGACTATGAGTATGGACATGAATATGAATTAAAATATTGAACGAAGAAAGCAAGAAATACATTCTTGAGGTTCACTACGAGTAATATCAGGGGGCATTCTGGACTACAGATGAGATGCACTCACCATCAAATCATATTTTTGAACTGTTGATGAGCAGGAATCCATACCCGCAGTGTTGCCAACTGGTTTAAGTTACTCGTTCTAGATTAACTATCTTTCGCTGAAGGCTTTCATTAGCAGATTTTCTTCCAGAAAAGTTGAAACTGTTTTAGAAATTCGAAAAATTGAATAAAAAGTGAACTTCTTAGTCAATGAAAACACTCCTTTTCCACAGCAACTGACAAGGTTAGTTTTAGGTTTAAAATATCATTGAATCCTATATCTTTTCTGTCTGGAGGAGCTGCTAAAATGAAGAAGATCTTATCTCCTTAAAATATTTTCCACGGCTTAATTGACCGAAAATATATATCCAAAAATTTTTCTTCCAATCATTTACGGAGAGTTTTAATATATAAATATGGATTTATAGAGTATCCAACTGATTATGTGAATTATCTGAGTTTGATGCTACCAAATTCCTAACAAATGAACTGAAAAAGGCTCTAAGTTTCATTGAAAAACACTTCATATAAATACTCCTTAAATAATGGGCCCACTATTTGATAATCAAATATCTCTAGTTGATGCCAATAATTTCAATCTACGCTGGAATTAAATGGATAATACTTCGAAACACCTTCACTTTTAAACTTTTCTCTACTTATTCACATAAGCCTCCCACCTGAGTATTCCGAAATCCTTACAACATTCTTCATGCATGGCTTAGCGAACTAAAAATCTTTTTTTGAGCTTTACTTGCTACAAAAACAACAAGTATTTGCTATTACAAACCTAATGTTACAAGTTTATATAATGCTTTTAGATCACAAAGTAAAACAGTTCAAAGTACAAAAGTCCTACGGATACAAATTTAAAAGAAAGGAAAATCTTTTTGTATCAAAGTCACATATGGCCCTCAAAATCATTGCAGAAAAATCTGGAAATCTTACTTTCTTTTTTTTAAAAGAACGACCTCTGTTGGAAGGAACCCAACTGAAAAGAACTCTGCTGAAATGAACTCTGCTGGAACGACCCCATCTGCTGAAATGATCCCATTTGTTGAAAAGACGTCATTGTTTGTAAATTAGTGCGATACATGAGTTTTGGAACCGACGCAGTAGGTCTTTCGTCGTCAGCTTCGAGAGTCTCGAGGTTTTCTTCATCAACAGGTGTCACAACAATTCTCACTTGTTTCACTGCTGGTACCGGCTTATTCATTTTTAGCGATTGAAGAAATTTTTTCGGCAAATTCATTTCTGCTGTCCTCATCCGGAACGAGAGAGTCAGTTTCTTGTCTTCATTTTGCACTGTAACGTAGTACTTGCGTAAAAATTTAACCCACCTGTCATTCACAGGTCTCACATCTTCCGTGTACCTGATCTTCTTCATAAATTTTCTCAATTTTCTCAGCTCAATATCATTAGAATCGCCATAAAACGGTTTAATTTTGATGCTGTTTTTGCGATAAAGCTCGACGTTTTCTTCCCGATCCTTTATTGTAATTATATCAAGCCATAAGAAATTGCTTTTTTGCTTACATCAACGAACACAACTCTGCTCAAGGGCCTCCCTAAGCTCTCAAGGCGTTTGACAAATCTGCCCAGGTTGGGATCATAGCAATACGACCGATCAAGCACTTGTGAGAAATATTTTTTTATCTTCAAATGCCGCAAAATTGTGTCTGCGTACTGTAAATTGCGGCATTAGTCAAAGGGAAAAAGGAAATTATTGAGGAACCTGTGAATCGCCGAGTGTTAAAATGACGAGATCAAAGTATAGATACAGATCTTTAATAACTGCTCTAAGCATCGGCCTCGCAGCCACATAATATTCAATAGTTGTATCCTCATATGTGATCTGATTTGAACGCGATGTAAATCTGTACATTCGGAGAGAAAATTTACTGGGATTTTATCAGTTGAACCTTCGAAATCCTCGGGTTTAGCATAGATAAGCGTCTCATCGAGGTCTAATACCAATAAAATCTAATACAACAGCGTCATTTATGTTTTAGGGCAAGCTTGGTGTACTCTCTCGTTCGGTAGGGTTCCTGATGCATGAAAAAACTGCTTTGAGAATTCTTCGACGACGCTCCTTGAAAAAAGAATGATGATCGATGCGTAAATGTTGAAATTACGATTGCTTTTCTAATAGACTTGAGGCTGAGCGAAATGTTTGATATAGTTTGTGAGCATTCATCATATGAAATGAAGGCACACGTCCGGTGCTGGTTTCCATGGCTTCGTATGTCAGAAGGAGCCACTTTCAGTGCTATTAGTATTATTGATTGGATAAAAACCCTATGTGTTTTTTTGAGTCGTAATAAAATCTTGAGTTGGACAATATCAATACTTTTTATTTTTTATTCTCCTGTGATCCTGTTTTGTCAGCAAGTGCAATTAGCTTGATTAAACAATTTATAAATGGAATAAAACAAATACTTGCAACTCTCAGCCCTTCTTTTCTCAAGATGAGTCTTTCAAGTCGTATCATATGCGAGTACCTTTTCCTTTGAGAATAAGGAAAATTTCATTGCGAAAAAACTTATTTGAGACTTTTTTTATATTTTAAGACCATTACGCATATTTTTCGAATAAGTGAGAAGGAAGATATCTATAATTAGTCCGGCAGGCGCTGTACTACCCAAAACGCAAATTACTGGAGCGTTTTTTTGGTTTAGAAACCAAAATATCTAAGCAGTGATACGTATCTGTGTGTTTTCTTCTCAAGGTTGCGCGAAGGATTATACTCTTCTTTCGTTACTGGTATATAAGGAAGACTTAAGAAACATTAAGTAAGAAAGTGATTATGAAAGCAATGACTAATAATGGAAGAGGTAGAAGAAAACAAGTTAATATATAAGAAAATTTATGTTAAAGCATGTACCCATTACATGTTAATTTGGTTCTTAAGATTAAATAGTTGGCGTTTCCTCGATTAAGTGAGCAGCCGCGTTAATTACGACCAATGCCCGGTTGGAAGAAATTTAAAAACGAGCTTTTTGTAAATTTATTCATAAATCACTATTATTGAAACTGCGAACACTTTATAAATTGTGAAAAGCTTCGGAATTCGGCCCAAAAAAGTGATTTTGATAATTCCTCAGACATAGAAATAACATTTTTCATGAATCATCGGCCAAAAAAAGCAAAGAAAAAACTTGATCACATACAGACCGGTTCAATCCTCATCTTCCTGAAGGGTCTTTCTGTGTTATATGCCTTGACAAAAAATACTTTCAATCATCTAATAGTTATTCATATAAGAGCATCTTTCTCACAGATAATATTCTACTCAAAATCTTTGAAATTTGTGCTACCACTCATAAAAGGAAAATGGAAGAACTGCGCAAACTCCTCAATTTTCTTCGACATTTAACTCATGATCACAGTTTAATTTGACAAAAATTTCAGATTTTGCCAGAGGTTGCAATTCTGAATTAAAATATTCCTTCAGAGATATTATAGTACTTAACCAAATGAATGGAGAAGAAGAGAAATCCCCGCTATCAAATGGCGGCAGCGTCCACTCAGAGAGCAAATATAATCGAATACATCTAACTCCAGTCAATAACGATGGAGAGCAAGGCAGCGGGCAAAAGAATGATGCTAAGGGTACAACTCTCACGAATTTCGGACTCATAGCTTACTCTGATCACCTCATTAGCCATCTCTGAGATACAAGGCAAGTTGAGCCCAGATTCATCATTCGTTTCACTTTCACCAAACAAGCTCAAACCCACTAATGGCGAGGATTCTGGCGTCGGACTCAATACACAAGAGCAAAATGAAAGATTACTGCCGCAGAAAATAGACCTTGAAAAATCTTTGCCAGACCCTTTCTCAGTCTCGAGGCCTCGTAAGCGCAACATTCAAAAATTTTCGCTCACCACTCATTAGCAAACTGGTATTGGGAAGACGACAAACCTCTCCAAGAACTCTCGAGTCCAATTTCACTCAGAGTCTTAGTTGTAACTTGGAACTTACATGGCAAGGTCCTTATACACAATTTTGAGCACTTTTGTAATGAATTTCCTACAGAAAGGTCCGAACGATCTGAGCCAACTGCTAAACTTGAAAGCGAAACATCATCTTATCGCGGTATGCACACAGGAATGCTGGAGATCGATCGGCGCTTCGCTTTTTAACCAAGATAAATCCAAATGGGAAGCAATTTTAATGTAAGTGTTTCAGAATTTCTTTCGTTCAATTCCACAAGAAATCAATTAAAGGATGCTCATGTCTTAATCAAAAGTCACACCATCGGCGCAATGCATATTGCAGTGTTTGCTCACCACACGATCTTCGGATTAATAGGGAGTATCATTCCATCTGAATTCCTTTCATTAACGATCACAACAAGACGTTGAGAGTGCCGATGTTGCTACAGGAATTGGAAATCTATTTGGAAATAAGGGCGGTTGTGGAGTTTCATTTACTGTGGGTGGACGCTCGTTCCTTTTCGTCAATAGCCATCTTGCTTGTAAGCAATTAATCTCTTTTCTCGATTTAACAAAATCAGCCGGGCAAAACAAAGTGCGAAGAAGGAATTCGGATTGGTTTAGAATAGAGAAAGAGATGCGACTTCCCTCAATTAGCAAAGCTACAGCCAAAGCAAGTTCATATGGTATATTTCTATGATTGGATCTAATGGACGCACTCATGTATTGGATATTAGGACTGCTTACAGATCGCTTTGAGGTGGTGTTCTGGTGCGGAGACTTGAATTATCGAGTTAATGGGACAAGAGACGAGATTTTTCAACTGCTGCATCAGAAGAAACATAAGGTAGCGCATTCATAGGAAATTATGAATTTTTTACCTTCTCTGAATAGATTCTGCTAGAAAACGACCAGCTTACACTTGAAAGAGTGGGAAATAAAACAGCGGGAGGATTTCTTGAGGCTCCAATATTTTTCGCTCCGTCATATAAATTCGTGGCGAATACCAACAACTGGGATAATTCCAAAAAGCAACGCATTCCTGCATGGACAGACAGAATTCTGTAGATTCTATCACCTTAATGCTCACTTACGACTCCCCTTTCTAGATACAAGTCCAAATCAAGCTGCACGATAAAGTATCAATCGTATGACAGCAACAACAACGTGAAAATGAGCGATCATCGCCCTGTTTTTGGTCAGTACGAGATCGATTTGAATATCGAATTAAACAAAGTAAATTTTCATTTCATCATTGTAACTCATTTGAATTTACAACAAAAAGGCAGAGAAATTAGTTCCAGTGAAAAGGAGTGCAGCTTGCCAAATATTTTAAGTTTTTTCACCTCTTTTATTCATTTAATCAAAGAGGTTGCTTCTCACAATTGACGCTTAAGTTTGTAGTTATCTTGTTTACCTGATTACTACGAGCACAAATAGATTATTTAAGACATGAAGAACACAATGTAACGTTTAACAAAGGTTTTTATGTGATCAATTGTGGATCATTTTATTGTTACTCCATTGACCAATAATTCTCCTACCATTTAAAAAAGTATATAATCCCTTTCCGTGTATCATATCCTCGACAAAATCTCCATCAAATCTATCACCGTTGCTGAGGTAAAGCGTACCCACTCCATGCTTGCAATCCGAAACGAATTCTCCATCGTATTTAGTCCAATACTCTCCAAGTTTCTCGAAATCAGTGTAGTCAAAGTCTTCGATAAGCGGGACAGGATTCTCGTTATAAACGCAACCTCTCCCATCAAATTTATCGTGCTTCCACTCTCCTTCATATGCCACTCGGTTCGAAGCGTAGTATAGGGTGCCGAAACCATGCATTCTGCCCTCGTACCAATCGCCATCGTACATCCCACCGTCAGAGTAATAAAATCTCCCTCGACCATGTCTTTTCAAATTCATTCTCTGTCCCTCGTAGATTGAGCCATCTGCGTAAGTTTCGGTAACATACTCGACTTTTCTCGGAGCAGGGACGCCGCTGCGGCTATCGTCATTACCTAGCGATGTATAAATTAGAGAATCTTTTGGATGATTATTATTTTACGAATTTCAGAAGTTCGAGCTGAGTCCTGTGGCATGATTCGGTATTCTTCAAGGATTGCTTTTACAGTTGGATCGAGCACGTAGGAAGTTGTTCCAGCTGGTTCAGTCTTCTCAGCTGCTTTGTAGGGGTTTGCAAGGTGAGCAGTGGCTGTGGCTTCTGGCTGTGAGTTTGATGTGGGTTCGCTTCTTCGTTCTTCCTGCTTGAGGTCGTGAGGGGTATAGTTGCTTGAGTAGGCGGAGGTAGCGTTAGCCTGGGCCGTAGGTTTGTATGATTGGGTGTTCGTTGCTGATGTTGTTGTTGGGTTCGTTGGTCTCGCTATGATTTCCTGTATGATTTTATCAACATCTGGTGGACGCCTGTAAACATATCCCTCGGAGCTATCGCCATTATCAGCCTTGATTTCTTTAATAATTGCTGGCTTTGCGGAACTAGTGTCTTTTTGTTCATTAGAATCTATATTTTGTTTATTCTCCTGGATAGCCTTATCGGAATTTTCCTGTTTGATTGGGAGACTCGTTTTTTCATTTTCGCTTTTAGTGGCAATGGCGGTTGTTGTCTCATGTTGAACGGTAGTAGCTCCAACCGGTGAAGATCCGTTTTTTGCAGACTGATACTTCGAAATGTAAGCACTTGGTGTGTACGAACTGACTACAGGTGAATATAGCGTAGAGGATTTGTTAGAAGCGGTTTCGTTAGCGGATTTGACGTAAGAGGGTTGGTAAGTTGGTGAGTATTTCTCTGAGACAGGAGAATAAGGCTTGTAACCGCCAGGTTGAGAGCTATATTTACTTTGACCATTAGCGTTGTCCACTTTAGTCGGAGAATACGAACCTGAGTTGGTTGCGATGTTGTTTGCATATTTGTTGCGATATTCATTCAAAATTTCTGCAGGGTCAACAGAAAGACGAGGGTTCGAATCTTCCTTTTTGATTCCTTCAGACTCTCTTGGTAATGATTCTTTGATAACATTCTTGCTCTCTGCTTTTTCTTGGTTATTCACTGGTACTTCTTTGCTACTTCCAGGTTTTTCCTGAATAATCTCTTGTTTTACTGTTTGGACACTCTCAGGTTTCTCTTGCTTTACTGTTTGGACACTTTCAGGTTTTATCATACTTTCAGGCTTAACGTGGATACTTGCAGGCTGATCTTGGACACTCTCAGGTTTTCCTTGGATACTCGCTGATTGTTCTTGGATACTCTCTGGTTTTACTTGAATGTTCTCTGGTTTTACCTGAATATTCTCTGATTTGATAGCTTCTTCTTTGCTGACTTCAGATTTAACGGGTTCTTCTTTGAGCACTTCAGGCTGCTGACTACTTGTCTGGTCCTTGTGTTCTTCAGCTTTTATGGGCTGCTCGTGGAGAGTCTCAGGTTTGTTGTCTTGTGGCGGCGCCTCTTTATTCTCTTCTACCTTGATATACTGATCGACCTCAGCTCTACTTTTCTGCTCTTCTTTCGTTTCCATTCCAGGGCCAGTCTGAAGCTTTTTGGAGACTCCTGGCTTCATATGTCCCACAACGACATTTTCCGCTGAAATTATGTCGTCTGACCTGCTTTTTTCCTCTTCTTCCTCAAAATCGACTTCCTCAGTGTCCTTACTCCTCGGAGCCTCTTTTTGCAGCACCTTATTCTTCAAGATTTCACTCTCATACAACCTTCCCTCAGCAACGTTATTTCCTCTCTCCTCAGCTCTAGCATGGACTTTATGTGGCTGTTCCACTTTATTAACCCCATGCTTCTCGTACGTAATCTCTGCCTCCTCGGTCTTCACAGGTACTCTTCTAAAACTCATCGAGTACTCTCTCCAACCGATATTTTCCAGCTCTTCAGAGGCTTCAAACGCGTTAAATCTACCTCCTTCGTCGTAACACAGCATTTTGCCAAGAAAATCTAACAGCTTCTCTGAATAGATATCACTAATCGAATTGAATCTCTGCTTCAGAGCGTTAGTACTGAAAGTATTATTCTCCCAGTTATAAAAATCATCGCAGTCGATCAGACTCGCAGCATGGAGAATCGTCAATCCAGCAGCAAAAATATCAGATTTGAAAGCGTCATGTCTCAGATAGAATTCTTGTTCTTCTAAATTCTTTAACAATTCTGGAGAAAGATAGGGACGAGCGTCATCGAGCTTGGAGAGACGGCAAGTGTAGCCTGGGATGGAGTGACTGCTCACTAGAATCGGATCTGCGAGTTTGTAGATACCGTCTTTCGAAATTAGCACATTCATTGGCTTCAAATCCCCTAATACAATATTTCTCCTGTGCAGGGCACACAGAGCGGATGTCAAGCTCTCTATCAGAAGCCAGATTTGCTGTTCTGTATAGATTTCATTCGCAGTTTTTTTCTCGAGTATCTCGGTCTCCAGGTCACGTTCGATGTATTCAATTACAATAGCGATTCTATAGAGCGAGGAACAGAGGTTGTCGTAGGTTTGAGTTGCAAAACTGAGCATTTTTACAATATGGAGGTTGCCCCGATCCTTCGGGTCTTCAGGTTCCCCTTCTTTTTTTTGAGCAGTTCGAGCAGTGAGTAGCTCGACCTCTTTCTTGAAATCCGAAGTCGATTTTGAAACGACTTCCTTGAAAGCAACTATTTCTTTGGTGTTTTTATTCTCGTACAAAGATATCTGGCCGTAACGAGGATCTAGCTTCTTTGAAACGAAGTTAAACTCAGCGATGAGAGTTTCAATGTTCCCAGCTTCTTTGCCTGAGGGAGCATTTCCCATGGTATCTCTAAAGGTCTTTTAAGGACGTTAACAAATATAAATTAATTGTTAATGACTCGAACAATAAATTTATGCATAACATTTCCAAGTACAAATGTCAAGAGCAAGAATACAAGAAATTGCATTAGTTCTCTCGAAAGTCTCGTTAAGTTCATTAGATTCTAACTCAGATCACATCCTACTCACCAGCAAGTGAGCAACGAAGGATCAACGAAAATATGAATAGATGCTATGCACGCTCACTCTAAAATTATATAGGAGTAATATCTGATATATTGGTTACCTCGAAAATCCTTCAGGTTCCTTCCATAATTCACTTCTATAGTAGGCTGATAGAAAAACTGAATAAAATCTAATTACTAATTTACTGTGAGACTTCTAATGAAAGCAGTCAGCTTCTGGGGCATTTGTATAAGATTTGAAAAATAATTATATTGTCTGAGAACGAGTTTTTCTGAAAAGAAATTTTCGCAATTTGGCTTTCGTAATTGCAGTTGTAAGTTGAAAGGACTCATAAATCTGTATTACATTTATTTTGAATCGCACTGGCCTAATCAGCGAATAAATAATTTATTCACTACAAACAAATGTCAACCTCTACTTCCAATTGGAACCTATTTGAACGAGCTTTCAACTTTTTTGACCAATATGTCTCGTATGTCGATGCATATCGACTTCCTCTTCGTCTTAACTTGAAACGTCGTGTCTTTTTTCAAACCGGACTGGGTGGCTTCCTCACCACGATCACAATTGCAATAGTTCTTTATCAGCTTGCGATTCAACTAACCGCTATGACGAATCGAACCTCAAATACCTTCACAACGAAGACATTCTTCAGCGATGATCCTGGACCTCTAGAGCTCAATTCGTCAAATTTCGTATTTGCAATGAAAATAGATCAATACACGCCTTTGGATCAGCAGATTGTAAAATTTACTCTCGAGCTCGGTTCGTTTATCCGCAATGCTGATGGAAGCCTCTCTCGAAATTACATCTCAATTCCCTTGGAGATCTGCACAAAAGAATATTTTCAAGGCTTTGAAGAGAGCTATACCAAATACAATCTATCTACTGCCTATTGCCCAAGCTTACGTTCTTACCCCATTGCTGGTAGCTTTATCGCCGATAACTACACATTTATCAAGCTTCAAGTGAGCAAATGCACTAATAGCAGCACCCAAGTTAATAAACTTAACACAACTTGCCTTCCTTCTGCAGAGATCGAGAGCGCCTTGTCTCAAGGAGTTCGCGTCGAATTGTTTTTTTCAAATGATGTGCTGGATTTAGACAACTTTACGCATCCCTCAAAACGGTACTTGATAAATGAGGATTGGACTTTGACTCCACAAGCTTTCCGCAAGAGCGTTGATATGTACATACAAGAGCAAAATATCCAAAGTAACACTGAATTGATTACTTGGCGTGCGTCCAAGCAAATGGAGACTAAACGAGCGATCACTTATAACCAGCTCTTGAGAGAGCAGCAACTCTCTTTGGATGGAGATAAGTTGCTCTCCGTGTTCTTGCGCAAGAACTACTACAGCACCTTGATCACGAGGACGTATCCCCAAATCACAAATGTGCTTTCCAGTGTGGGAGGTCTCATAAACGCGTTGTTTGCTATCTTTGGCATTATCGTATCTTTATATACCAACTACCGCTACTATAAAGACATCGCAGATGGCATCTACGAGTTTGAAACAAAAAATTCACAGGGTCAAACCGTTGAATCTCTTTCAAAGGTAGTGAATGACGGTATCAGCCAAGCCAACTTAGACTTGAAGGTGACCAAAAATAGCGAGCAGAAAGTTGGCATAGAGACTATTCTCAAATATTCTGAAGGCTTTTCAAAGACACTTCCTTCAAAGAAACTCCGTCTCACGTTTTTGCAGTTTGTGCGGTCATTCATATGTCCTTGCAAGCGACAGCTGAGAGAAAAAAGATCTTTGTATTTAAAAGCGCGGTCAAAGTTGCTAATGGACCTTGACGTCATTCAGATCGTCAAAAAGCTCAAAGAATTTGACAAACTAAAGGCGATTTTGCTCGATGAGAATCAGATGGAGCTCCTCGCCTCTACAGAGACCCCTTGCGTTTCTCTTGAAGGTGAGGGCAAGGGCGATGGACTCGATCTGCTCAAAAATTCTGATGAGCAAATGTCCTACTTTAAAACTAATCCGAATGCACTTAGCATCTTAAAGTTCTTAAAGCTGCTCAATGCTTATCGACAAGTGAAATATTCTGAATCCTCAGAGTCTGAGAAGCTCCTCAACGAAGAACTTATCGAGAAAATTGATCCCAATATGCGAGCAGCGCTTGTTGCATTGGATCGAGAGCTAAATAATCCGAAATCAGAAATCGGTGCTTACCTAAGGAACAATTTCAGGATCGATGATCCTCCTGGGTCTCCCATTGAAATTCTCATAACAAACAAACATGAGGATTCTCCCATTTTGGATCTAGAAAATGTTTTGCCAGAGCTTCCTACCTTGAAAGAAACGCGGAGTGCTAGTAATACAGTGAAGGCGAGCTTATTTAAAAGAATTGACGACATAGAAAGAGATTCTCCTCAATCAAAATTCATGAGATTATATAACGCAACGAAATTCAAAAACCATGTGATTTCAGTAGAATCCTTGCGTGATCTTCCATTGAGCTTGACGGAAAAGAAAGACGAAAAGCGTTCAAGTGATGACCTTGATACCAGTCTAAGCAAAGGAATAGGGTTGAGTGAGTTTAAAGCACGCTCTCGGGCTCGGTCCAAATCGACCCTTCCCGAGCACCGTTTGAGCACAATCCTCGAGAATGAATCGCCAGCGACTAATCTATGTGTCACTAAAACTGTTGTAGGAATAGAGCCGTTGTCACCGCAGATAGTTGTGACTACTGATGCCCAGCAGCGCGTTGATGAGGAAGATGATGATGATTCGTTTTTTGATATGGAGAGTAAGCCTCGAGACTATGGGAAAGAGAAACTAAAAACCTAAAGCTCAGGGTCCTTTAGGATGTGTTCAGATATAAATATTTGATAGAAAATATGTTTTTTTCAATTGAATTTTATGTTGTGCACTCAGTATTCATATTTATCTGTCCTTCAAAGTTCGCAATCTGTAGGAAAGCTTTATTTTATCATTGGATTTGCATCCACGTTTTTATTTGTCATAACAAATGTTATGTTATATTCTTCTTTTCTTCATTTAATGAAAGATAAATGATAGCACTTTCAAGAATCTAAGTCACAGAATATGAAAGATAAAGCTGACTTGAAATGGCTTGAGTCTTTCATTACAAGAAAAAGGTTTAGCTTGATGCAGTTGAAAAAAAAGGATTTTACTCGATCGGTTGCTATATTCAAACGTAAACAATACGAGAACCACTATGGCACCACTTTCGAAAAGAAAAGTTTGAAGTCAAAGAGCTTGATTTTTCGGGTTAGCTTTCATTTCAAATATAACCTTAAATAACAAAAAGCAAGCAAGTTAAAGATAAATTAAATCAGTAATCGGATAAATATATCCAGTTAATTCCTTGAGAATGATATAATCTCATTAAATAATCATACAGCCCTAACATCAAAAAATAATTCTAAAACCAATACTCCAGTACCCATGTCGCAGCTTTCAAGCGAGTTCTTCGCATGGATAATCTCGTACAGCTTTTCTGCAGCTGCAGGGGGATATCTACTTTGCGTCTGTACACCTGAAGTCTTGAAACATTTCTTTTTTCGACCGATACTCATTGGGATCATCCTTTCTTCATTGTTTTGCGGTGTTAGTGGAGCTATCGCGAAAGGATTGTTGCTAATGGCAGAAGAACTTCCAGATGACTTTCTGGAAATTATTTTCTCGGTTTTCGCAGTATTTGGTTACTATTCTCTCCTTGCATGGATGTGCTGCATAGCCAATGTTACAGCCTGCAACTTAAAAAAGTCCAGGATCCATTACAACCTCCTCAAGGCGATTTATGTGAAATTTTCAATTTATTTTACCGCTTTTGCAACGATAGCTCTCTATTTTGTCGTCGACGAAGAAGATTTTCTCGCCGCGGCACAGTTGGGAGCTGGATCGTTGTCCCTTTCGAATTCAGCCACTAAAATGGGGCTAGCTTTGAAATACGCCCCTGCTAGCGCGATTTCAGCGTACAGTATTGCCATAATATATTCTTCATTGGATTATGACGCTGACAGTTCGAGTGTAGACTACAATCCCAATCCCAAGCGCAGCGGATTTTATCGTCTATTTTACCAGCTAGTTCTCTTAATGCTTCCTCTTCTGATCAACGCCGCGAAAATTCTGTTTCATGGTGAGATTAGCCCAGTTCTGGCGTTCCTTGAGTGCGTATCCATTCCATTGCTTCCGCTGGTCCTGCAATATGCTATTGTGCTCAGTTATCAAGATCTTGATGAGAGAAGAGACTCTGAAAGTGGTCCGCTCGATGTGGAATTGCTCCATCGGGACCAGAGCACTGAAGAGCGAAGTTACTCCTCAAAACAGAAGAAACTTGAAGTGATCTCGAAGAAGAAGCCTGAAAAATGCATTCTAGATGAACACGCAGACCTTCCTTCTCAAAGGCAGGAACTGGCTAGACGCAAGCAATCGAGTTTAGCCAGCGAAGGAGGACCCGAATGTCAGCGTAAAAGTACCAGTCCCAAAAAGATGCAAGATACCAGGGAAGATACACCGAGGAGCAAATCCTCAGCTAGCAAAGGGAGCTTCGAGGACCATATGTTAAAAAGAGCTGTGTTTTTGGAGGATAGTCCAGTTGAACATAAGAAGGAGATATTCGAATTGATTGAAAATATTGATTCATTTGAGAACAGTCTACCTCGCTATTGTCAGAATGAGATTGATCAGGAATCTAAATACAATCTCCATCTAAACCCTAACCCTAGCTATCTTCATCAGCATCAAGAAACTGACTTACAAACTATCGCCGAGCGCAGCTCGTCGTCAGAGACGGAGAGTTTTTACAAAAAGAAGGAGGCTCCGAACGAGATAACTCAAGAATGGGAAAAGAATATCGGAGGGCCAATCGAAAAAGAGTTGCAGTTGTTTCCTCCAAAAGGAGATAGGAGTGCGAAAGCCGTTGAGAGAACTGTAGGTATAAACTAATTTTTGAGTAAGGAATGATTCATTTTTTTAGATGAATTGAGTCATTCCTGAAGAGTGCTGCCTTAAGAATAGTTCGTTACTAATCTGTAATTCAGTGCAAAAGATGACCTATTATCTGGTGGAATTTGTTTGACGAGTACTACTAGATCTTTTTTGTCGTATTTTATTTATAACGAGAGAATATGATACTTTGTTTATACAGTTCAAGCTCTTGCGAAAGTCTGATGATGATGATTTCGTCATTGAGTGAAATCTGGAATAATGAGACATAAGGGGAAACAGTTTTCGATTGAGTGAAAATGTTAATACTTAGACCTATTGGAATTGATGAGGAAGCAGCTTGCTAAAAGAGAAAATTAAGACAGATAGGATTCTAAAGAGAGAGCTCAAGTAATATTTTAAAATTCCTTGATTAGTGTCTTGAGATATTTAAATCTATAGAAAGAATGAAAATAATAATTGTTATAATTTTTTTATAAATTTTGGGTTTTCTCTGGTAAATCTGAATGGTAAAATATGATAAGCAGGCCAAACTGCGGTACTTAATTTGAGAGAAAAAGTAATTGATTCCTATTTACTCACAATAGCAAATTTGGTTATTTCTCCATGTAGTGGTATTCTGGCTCTCGTTTGCGTTTGAGTATTAAATAATTTCAAATTAACGATAAATATGAATGACTTTCTATACTTTCTTCAAATATGTAGTAACAGCTGAAATTTGAAAAATTAGTTAATAATCAAAGTCGAATCTATCTTAGTTAAGCTCAATCAAAAATAATATATTTATACTGAGTGAGAGTGACTAAAATTGAATAAGAGAATTTCAAGATATAAAAAAAAACTACTTGACTACAGTAATGCAGCATTATTCAAATATTATTAATTGAGATTTTTTTATTCTGAATCAGTCACATGTGCTCTACAATGCTTTTGTTCACATACTTTGTCCGTTCTTTCCAAAAAAACCTGAGAATTTTAAATTAGCGAATACAATCTCTCTAAGATTGCTGCCAGTATATTATTTTATGCATAGCATAAACCGCTTTTTACAAAATAAAAAAAAAAGAAGCAGAAAAAATTTTTTTGATGGGTTAAATCAATTAGCAGAGATATGCGACTGCATGTCAACATATATTTAAAAAATGCAGCTTAAGAATCCACTATGAATTTCTATTGAAAAATCAAATATCTATAGATTTATATATTGTCGAACAAATGTCGTTGTATCTGGCAGTGTCTCCAGACAGTTTCGTGAATTTAATGAAAAATAGAGTGTCATAGTTATAAATACTATTCACTTCTACTTCAAATTTCACCGAATCACGTTCACATCGCAGGCAGTAACTATTAACCTAATATCAACAATTACATTAAACCCTTTCAGATTAGCAATCCTTACCGTCTTGTAATAGACTCGAAGGTTATCGATTACTCTACAGATCTCGCTCATTATGTGTTTCGGATGTTTACTGGAGACGCTATTCATGTGGAACGGCCCCTTATATACCTTTATACTACCTTGGGCTTTATATTTTACAAACAGCGTTAGCTCATAGATTATCACTGTGCTAAAACATACCGATAGGAGAAACATCCCTCTGAACTTTGTGTTTCTTATCATGTTCTTTGTCTTGTTTTGGTGACGCAAGGATCTCAGAAACGTTATTGCTATGAGTCGCTGTTGTAGGTCGGCTTCCGCCAAGTGTCGCATAGAACGAATTTGATTCTGTTCGAGAGGAAGTTCTGCTATGAGGACTCGTCATTTTCGACGCTCTGGGCAGAACCATTCCTTTCTTCATTATAACAGAGCTCAAGAAGCTATCTTTTCCAGATTTTTCTAGTGAGTTCTCCCTGGTGGTTTTGCCCGGTGTTTTGATGCCTGTTGTGGTCAAATTATGCTTATGGAAAATACTATAGGTCCATCTAAGCTTTAAACTCTAAATAAACGAGAGTTACCGTTGAGCTGGGCTGCTGTTGTATATATGATTAGGCCCTGGTGATACTCGGCCTCTATTATATGCCTTTTTGATAATATTTGAAGGAGATAACAGTTTAACTTTTCCTAGAAGGAATCAGAAGGGCTGCTGGAAGGAAGAATGCCTTACTCTTTAGATTAGGGTCACTTTCGAGGAACTCAAATAGATTTTCTTCTCTCGTGTTGAAGAGAATGTTGCCCTCAGTGTGAAGTCTTTCGCTGTGAGGCGCGTTCACGTTTCTGGTAGTTGTAGTGGTTTTATGTGGGCTATTGAGCTTCTGACGAGGTGTGGTGAATTCAGGGGATGCCACCGTATCAGCATCGGTGCCTGCGACCACCTTAGCCACGACTTTTTTCACGGGATAAATGCTTTCAACGATTGGATTCAACGCTGAGTCATTCTGACTGACTTGTCTCGAATGTCTCGTCGAAGAAAAGTGAGCGTAGCTCGTTGGGGTGATGGACTCCTTGGTGGGAAATGAAGAAACAACGGGATCAACGACTCTTTTTCCTTGAGGAGCAGTTTTTGGTTTCTGTTTGAGCGCTTCAGGAGTTTCGCATTGGATTGGTGACTCCTTAGGCTCGCTGCTTGAGATGGTGTTATCAGTGTTTTGAGGCTGAGGCTGAATGTCCTCTTTGACCACTTTTTTCGTCTCGATTGGGAAGAGATTCTGTACTTTTATTTCCTTTGGCTGCACAGCCACTGGAGTGTTCGCTGTTGTTTTTGCAACTGCTTTCACTTCCACTGGAGTAATATTAGTCAATGCAGCTGGTTGGTTATTTGCAGCTTGCTGTTTGCTATTTCCCTTGACAATCGACTCTGTTTGATGATTGGTGCCGTGAGCTGCCACAGACTCCGTTAAGGAAGTTGAATCGGCAGTTGGAGTATTGGTTTTCGCTATCGTCGATTTGGAGTTCGCGATTTCTTGTTCCACTGAAACCGAAACGATCTCTTTCTCTTTCTCCTTCTCCCTGTGAAAGAAGCAATTAAACAAAGCTATAATCAATCACTTTACCTTGTTTGAACAACTGGCGCGTTCTCCTTCTCCTCTGATTTCTGCTTGCTCTCAGTTTTGTTTGTAACCGAGCTGTGCTGCTTTTCTCTTTGGCTCGCTGGAGGCTCCGTTTGTATAGTTGATCCTTCCTTATTTCCGCTTTCCTTCTTCTCTCTGGTGATATTGACATCTGCTACTGTCAGCGGTTTACCCCCGTTCCTCAGATATCTTTGATAAAGTAAATAATATCTAAAATATCATCCATTCAGTCAGACCACGGCTGCAAATTTTCTCCTTACGTAGTTGTCATATGATTATGTTTATTATTTTCAAGGTTCTTTGCAACGACCTGCGGATCAAGTCTGAAATCTTCCAATTGGCTGAGGATCTTGCTATCGATCTAAATATTTCGTCAAGCAAGTCAATTTAATCAGAGAAGGTACTGGTATCGGATTGACTCCAACGATAATTCCTTCGGATCCTTTCTCATAAGGCACCTGCTTGAACCAGCTATGATTTCTGATGTCGCTTATTGTGATTCGTTTGTTTGGATCCGTTGTCAATATGCTTTTCAGCAGATCTTTTCCCTCAGCAGAAATAAACTTGGGAATGCTGAAATCGCCGCTGAGGATTTTTTTGTACAAGTTCGATGTGTTTGAGTCTTCGAAAGGCAAATATCCGCAAATCAACGCATATAAAATAATTCCGCAGCTCCATATGTCTACTTTGATTGGTACATAACGTTTGCCTGCAATCATTTCAGGGGCAGCGTAACACGGAGATCCGCAGGCCGTTTTAAGCAAATCGCCGTTTTTGTAGGTGTTGCTGAGACCGAAGTCGACTATTTTGATGTTCTTGTTGTGATCGAGCAGCAGATTTTCTGGTTTGAGGTCTCTGTGGAGAGAGAGGAAAGAGTTAAATCACAATGTGCGTATCGATTGCTTCTACCTGTGAACGAAATGTAACTTATGGAGATACTCGACGCCAGCTATTATCTGCTGAAAGAACTTGCAGGCCTCCTTCTCTTTGACTCTAGCGAGACAGTTAACGGTTACACAGCAAATTTCTTTGATTAGTACCTTGTGTTTGCTACAATGTACTCAAACAGTTCTCCCCCACTCGCGTATTCCATGATCAAGAACAACTGCTTTGGAGTCTCGATTATCTAATGCGTTGTTACAGACCGTTAAAATGAGTCGGATGCTAATTATTACCTCGTAAAGCTGAATTATATTCGGATGTCGGATCAACTTGAGAATATGGATCTCTCGTGCGACTCTCTCGACATCGGCAACCTCACTTATTCTATCTTTTTCGAGGATTTTGATCGCAACCTAAATTATCAGACAGGAACGGTTAACAAATCCCTCAGAAAAACGCAAAAGGTAATGACTTTCTCTCCAGTGATTGTGTGTATGCCAAGCTTTACTTTCCCAAAAGTTCCCTCGCCAATCGATTTTCCTACACAGGTTGGTTAAAACAACGTATCTTATGATGTGAGGCAAACCAAGTTGGTAATGTCCAACTGTAATTTTTTTCTCTTCAGAAGAACGGGCAGCAGGATTGATGTTTTCGGTCATGATCGAAAAATGAGTAAGTTAGGGACCGCGGTGCTGATGGAGAGGAAGTAAATATGAATATTTTTTATTGAATTAATTTCTAACTTAAATTCGCGCATGACAGTTGCTGAGCAAAACTTAGTTCTAATTATCAATAAAAATCATTCAACTTTAAAACTTTCGCAAACACTAGTGTCAGAGCTAGCTGAAGTCGGACTCATTTTTTTTTGTTGCTGTCTCAGTTTACATTTAAGCTCGTAGTCCCCACACATTAGAGTAGTAAGGCAATTATCAATGAGTGAGATACGTTCAGATGAGATAAAAAATCGGTTGAACTAGAAAATAATAGAGGGCAATTGAAATGAGATGATGTAAATATCGCCCTTGTGACTATATCCTAGCTTGCTTCCATTTTCAGTGTTTTCAGAAACAGACTAGTAGTTTAGAAAGAATCAATTTCGACTGTTAAATTTTACCGCGTTTTGTAATTTCATTCAATAGATGCTCTCATGCTCGCTTTATCCTATTACACTCTCAATATAATGCTATGTTGCGCAATTGCAGTAATAATGGCAAAGCACTTCCTTTAAAAATAAAGACTTGCCAAACGAAAATTTAAAACAATTCTGAGTGAACATTACTGAGAGAAAGTAACAAATAAACAAATCTAAGCGTGTATCCAAAACCAAACCTCAAAACTATTAAAATCGGAAAGCTTCTTCAAAGACTTAGTTCGAAGACATTCCTCCGCGGCTGCTCGTTTGAACATTAGAACTCTGAGATTTCTTTCTCACCATATTTATTATTTGATCCGGTCCCAATTTTCTCAGCAAAGCCTCTATCGTGATATCAGGCTCCCATTCGTGAGTTCCCTTTTGATTGCCGCCAGTAACCGACATTCCTTGCGAGTCTTTTGGAGTTATACTCAGATCTTTGTCATGGGACCCTTCATAATTCAGATAAACTCCTCTTCCAGCCTGTTGTTTAGTTTCTTCGTTCATATCACTGCCCAATTTATATGACACAATCTCTTCATCCGTCAAATAAGCTTCACTCTTATAGCTCGAGCTTCTCTCTTCCGTCCTTCCATAGTTCGATTGCGGGATCCTCAACAGCTTATTATCCTGCGGCTCGAAGTATGTCGAGCGCTTCTTTTCATTTAAAAATGCGCTGCCGCCCCAGTACCCACCATGCTCGATAGCCGTATGCGATCGAGGCTTGCCCGACCTCATTGGAGTCTCATCGCCGAAAAGAATGCCTCGCGGACCCTGCATGCCGTTGTTAGTTTGCTGTTGTTGCAACATCATCAACATCATTAGGTTCCTTTGGTCGTGAGGGTTAGAGGTGTTGGAAATTTGTCGGGCGATATTAATTGGCGTCCCTGGGTCGATCATGTGAGAGATACTTGGGTAATTCGGCGCCATGTAGCCTTTCTGTAAGTTGATATGAGGACCATAAGGAGTGCTTCGAAGCACAACTCTATCATCACTGACTTTGCGAGTTGGTCTGTCAATGAATATTGACTCATCTTGGCTGTTTTGGAACTTGTTTTCGTCATCTTTGATGCTAGAAGGGGCCCTTACCCATCCTTTGATCATCTCGAAGAAACTTCGGTTTTTTTTAATGGATCTTTGCGGCTCTTTTTTCCTCATATTTGGATCTATTTTTAACTCGCTCTCATTTTGCTCCTTCATTCCCGCTCCTTTATTTTGCATTTTTCGAATAATAGCAATGATGTTGTTATGCGGGTAATACACACTAAAATTGCAAACATAGTCAATCTCGAGGCTGGCTCCATCGGCAGGGTTGATCCCCGGGCCCGCGAATGAAGGTCTCCGTACTCTGACTGAACTATTCTGGAAGGTGGTGTTCTTCTTCATTATGTTGATTTGCTCTTTCGCTTCGTCCATAAGCACAATGGATTTCACCTCATCTCTTGTTCGAGGCACCGGAAGATTGAGCTCGGTCCCAAGCGCATTCCTGTCCAATTGAACTTTGCTGGAAACATGTCTCATGGACCTTTCGTTTCTTGCGTATGACATGGAATTGTCAGCCTCTGAAATTTCTTGCAGACGAGCATCAGCTACCCTGATAGCTGCTGCTGCCATAGCTTTATAATTTCCGCCGTTTAGCTGCAGAGTTTCATCGCGTGTTCTCCTCGCGAATTTTTTTCTGAAGAGCCGAGCCTCATTGTTCTGTTGTCGAAGGAACGCTCCTTTATTGATGCAAAAATGAAGTTCTGGACATAGCGAGGCCATATGTCCTTTCTCTCCGCAGGCGAAGCAAACCAGTCCGATGTCGTGGTAGTTATTTTCCAACAAAATACGATCTTTTATCATGCAGAACTTCTCTCGATCCCTTGGATAATCATCCAAGATAGCCAGAAAATCGTCTCTTAAAACAAGAAACAATGAAGAAAAATCCGAGGAGCGCACGTCCGCCGTTCTTTTCATACCTGTAAAGAACGAAATCTCGCCGAAATAGCGTCCCTTGCCGAGCAGTTGATACAAACTGTGCGAAAAGTGATTGTAGACTTCCACCGAGCCTTGCGAAATAAAATAAATCCCACAGTCATCAGGGATGTCCTCTCTGAAGATCACTTCTCCAGGCGAGAACACAAACTCTTTCATGATGAATGTCGTTTGAACAAGGATCGTTTTTGAGAAGTGGTCGGTCCAAAGCTTGCATGCTTTGAGGATCTTGCTATTGATATCGACAATTATGTCGTTACGAAGCTGCTCGGAGAGCATTCCCATCAGTTCATTCTCGCTCATTTTAATCGTGTTATGGTAATCCAGCGTGTACTCCAAGTACCGCTTGACTTTTACCTTAACATCATTCGAGACATGCTTGGTGCTCATGTAATGGTTCAGCAAAGTCATCGTTTGCCTGTAAAAAATCTTCCCGCGGTCCATTTCCTGCATAAGAGAGTTAACCATATTCATCGAGTAACCAAAAACCGCACTCGCCATTAACATTGCAAGCATACAAACAATCTTCTCAGAAATCGTAACGGGGATGATGTCTCCGTACCCGACAGTCAACATCGTGGTCGTTGCCCAATATATTGAAGAGATATAGCGATCTGGAATATCGTTTGCATAGATTCCGTATCTCGTAATCCAAGTCTCAGGCGCTTTACCCTCGTTAAGCACTGCGGCAAGATGCCAAAGACAAGCGATCCAGTGACCGCAAAAGAGAACAACAACGGCGAGTTTAAAGAACCCGATGAGTGCATTAAAGAACCTTGAAACGTCGGTGTAATGCTCTATCTTTGACAACATCCTCCTGAGTTTGAAAATACGAACGAGCCGGACAATCTTAAAAACACGAATAAATTTTATCGCCTCATCTGCTGTCTCAAAAATGCTTGTCTCATCAGTTCCGCCTGGGATAAACCAATGTAAGGGGACAGTAGCGACTAAATCAAGCCAGAACCACCTTCTGAGGTAATTCCGAGCGATTTTCGCGCGGTCTTTGACGACATGTCCTTTCGAATAGTAGCCGGTATTGAATGACAAAAGCATATCAGCGATAAAAAACGAGTCGGTTACGTAGGAAATCACCGTTATAGTGACATTACTGCCAACGTCAAAGGAGAAGTGAAAAGGGATGAGAATCATTTCGTAGAATATACAAAGCATCGTGGTAAGGTCCCAAATTAAACGAAAAGTGCCGTCAGGTTCCAATGCGTTTTTTATCGTCGGGACAATTTCTTTGGCGAATTCTGTAAATAAGACACACCATCTCCATAGAAAACCCGGCTGATTTTGCTTAGAATACTGCGTTTGTTTCAGAATAAGCTTCAGCTTGGCTTTTCGACAGGCGGTGCTGAATCGGTTACAACATTTTAAATACTTGAATCGCGACTTTGAGTCAGTTCGGATGACCCTTTCCTTGTATATTCCCGAAAAATATGGATTTGCCATGTCATTTACCATGCTCAATTGTTTGTTGTTAAGCGGCCTTTCTTCCCGAAGTTTCTGCCGGATAACGTCCATGAAATTCCTCCTATTGAAAAACTTTTGAAGCATTTTAAACTCCTCATGCGTTTTTGATTTCGCCTCCAGTATCTGTCGGAGCCGAGACTTACCATACATTGGAGGTGCAGCCATCTTTCCTATTTTCATGGTCTCTTTTCGACGGTAAGGAGCAGGAGCTGCTTCGTGAATTTCCGGGGTTTTGAAACTTTCGCCCTTGTAGCTTTCGCTCTTTTCTTTAATGATTTCGAGCTGTGTTCGGCCATGGGAGAGAGGTCTCAGATAATCTTGTTCTTTTCTGAACAGCATGGGTGAGTGGTCGTCAGGGAGGTTTATCCTGATGGAGCTGCCTTCATCTTCAAACAAATGGCTTCTTACAGTTTTTTTCTGTGCTCTCTCAATAAAATCTGCACTGCTGTCTCTAACCAGTCTCATTCTCTCTGGAGAATGGACCGTTAGATTCCGACCTTGTCTCCGTTGTTGTGCAAAAGCGCTGTTGTTCATCCCATCAATCCTCAGATGCTCAGCGCTGCTCATTCGAGAGCCTTTCAGACGGGATTCTAACCTGTCGATTTCATGTGCCATAGTGCCTCGATTTCCATGGTTTTTCTTATATGCATGGCCTGAGGGAACATCTTCGTACCTCGAAGTATGAGATAAGAGAGAAATATCAGATATTGAGTGCGACTGGACCTTGTGGTAATCAGAAAGCGGAACAAAATTTTGACCACCACGCGGATGATCTCTTTCATGCCCCTTATTGCTGGTCTGATCTTCATAAACTCCCATATTTCCAAAATTAAGGTAATTGCTGTTTGAACTCGCCAGATCTGGTCTATCGTTTGTGGTATTTGGCTGAGCAAACGTTAACTTCATTCCTCCCGAGTCGCGAACGAAGAGCGTATTGTCCGAGGAAAGCTGATCAAATTTACGCATTTAAATACGGGGTGGTTTTGGTATTTAAACCGCTGTTCTTTTTATTAATTATCGGTAAACGAGCGTCAAAAAGCTTGCGAACGGTTTGTTAGTGATGAAAAAAATTGATTCATATCAAAGAGAGTCGAATAATAGGCCATTTCGACTCAATATTTGTGTTTTTGAAGGTCATTATGATGGAAAATTTGATATTTTCTCAGCGACAGCTTCACAATCTCGGAAATCACTACTAAAAAAAAATCATCTCAGACTGACGAATTAGATTCGTCCTCATTGCAGTGATAGAAGTGCAATATGGTTTTCTCGGGAAAAAACGATAGAAGAGTCCATATGCCTCCAATTCGTTTAAAAATAAAATTTTCCATGTCACAATTATATTAATAAAATAGTGAAAGTAAAGAAGTTAATTAATAATTGTTCATATCGATTACAAAGAGATAGTCTTTGTGAATTAGCATTTCTATTCTTTTCGAAATAGAGGAGCAGGTACCACAGCAATCTTCAAATTAGAGATTCAGAATTAAGAAGAACGTGAGCTTTGCTGGGTTATGGAAAAAAAGCTATTTCAAAGTGCTTTAAGAACAGCAAAAAAAAAATAATTCAAAAAACAAAAAACAAAAAAAAAAATCGGAAAACTCGTGAATTTAATCATTGGGACAACAGCTAGAGTAGGAAGTTTGTTTTGCTTAGAGAGAAAGCTGGCAGTTTTCCTTAGAAATTTTAGGTGTTTTGTACTTACTGACAAATTAAAAGTTATGGTGTTTAGGTCGACAATGAAAAATCCCAAATTCAAGTGAAATAAAAGGTTGACTCTCATAGATACTCTTAAATATCCCTTGGAAGCAATGCAACTCAATCAGTATTCTGATGCCAATCAAGACAAAATTTATGCGTACTTAAAGACTTCTTCTGTCTACTCGCTATAGCAGTTCCCAAAGCTCTTGTTAAACTGCAAATCTATCTCAATGCAACATCAGGTGTCATTTTTTAAATGAGGATTACAAAGAGTTTTTTCAAAATGAATGATTCAACAAAACGAAAAGTATTCACAACCGAGTTTATGAATAGGCAATTCCAAACAGCGTATTGAGCAACTCTTTAGCTTTATTACTGCCTCCATTTGATCGCAGATGACTGATGACTTCAAAAGCTTTATCGATATATTCTGGTCTCAACGTTTGAAAATTCTTCGTCTCGTAACCCCTCAAGGCTTCATCTTGCATAACATCATACCCAAGGAACCACGCCATTCCAAAATACAGCCCAAATTCAAAAAGAACCTCTTTTTCTGCACTCGTTAAATATGTTTCACCCACGTATCTAATTACACCAAATTAACTATTGCAGATACAAGAGAACGATTTACTTGAACGCGAGCGCTGTGAGTAACCCTCTCTCATAATAAGCCAATTCGATAATCTGTTCTCTGCTAATTTCATTACCCTTCAAAATTTCAGCCTTCTTAAGATAAGCCTTCGACAATTTTAGTTGCGTTGAATCAGGCGATATTTATTACTTTAGAAAGACTTTCTTCGATTAATGCCATGTAAAACGGCAGGGATAAATTCCCTGACAAAGCTGATACCTTAGATCTAGTTCAAATTGGATAGCATGTTAGACATTAACAGTTTAACTACGCTTTTGTATGGAAAAAATCTCCAGCCAGAATATATTTCCCGTCGTTCAGACTCTTTTTAAAATACCCTTTCACAAGCCCATTGAATGAGAAAAGTGAACTTCTTTTCGCTGCTCGAGTTTAGACTCATCTCCAAATAGAAAATCCTTACTTGCGGTATCAACTTCATGATGGAGAGAGGCTGCAAGAGACACCAGTTCCAAACTTAAGGCGATATCATGGATACGTATTTCTTCTTCAGGAGACAAGTTATAACTTACCCCTAAGGACTTTAGATAGTCTTCCAAAGCAAGAATGAGTCGGGGAAAGCGGTATTTGTTTTGGTAGTGGTAAATGAGGAAAATAAGCCTGAGATTGGAGAGGCTGGAAGGGATCTTGGCGATAATTTTGGATAATGAGAGAAGAACATATGATTTGAGATACCTCGTCAAGAATCCTCTGAGCGAGCTTTTTGATCTTGGGGTCGAACAAAGGAAGTAAATTGCCTGGCGCAGGTAACGGACTTGAAGACAAGAGATTTCTGCTATTTACCTGAAGAAATTTTGGATGCTTTGAAACATAAACATCAATGAAGAACTAAAGTAACGAATTACGTCTATTGAGAGTCAATTTGACTCTGCTGGAACGAGAGTCCTGATAAGAGTTTTTGGCCAGCATATTTATCAATTTATCATTTGCGGTCTCTTCGAGCAAGTTGCATCCTAAGGCAGTGGTGAACTCCCCTTGGTACTTTGAAATTTGAAGAGGTGCTTGGTGGAGCGATTACCTTAGAAATAGAAAAGGCTCTTGTGGTGAGTTTGAGAAGGGATCTTGGTATCATTTAATTTTATTGAATGGGAGCCGCAACGTAAAACCGATTAAAAGATTAAGAAAAGATAATTACAGCAGCAGCGTTACTTGAGAAGAAATTTTTGACGAGCTGGTAAAAGAGTTTATCAAAAGTGTGAGCTAAGAAGATAAAAGAGAATATACCTCAAGATCAACGCTCTTCCACGAAATAATGTCAATACTAAAATAATTGCCATTCTAACGCGTTAACCAGGGCATCAACGATAAAAGCTTCTCCACTGGAATATTTTGAGATGTTCAGTATGACCATTCAACTTGAGTACATTTTATACTTCATAATTTGGTGAATTGTGGGATAATCAGAGAGGTATCTTTCGAAATTAAATAATTAGTTCGAAATCTTCATCGTCAGAAATTTAAAGCATTATGGGATTTTTGTCAAGCATATTTTGGGGCGGAGTTGTTGGAACCTTGACTTGGGCATACCTTCCTTCGAAGTACTACAAACCGCTCGAACGAAACGTTGGAACACCAGTGCAGCAAGAATATTCAAAAGATGTCGTGGATATGACAAAAATTTTCAAAATTGTCATTGATGGAACAGTTGTTTCGATCAAGGAGATGGTGACTGACAACAAAAAATAAGTTTACTTTGTCCCTTCATCCTTTGATCTGTAATATGTGTACTACAAAGACTTTAACATTAATCAATTCTGATATTCTATATCAAAAACGCAAATTCGCAACATCAAGCACTGACCTTTCATCAGCGTCATTAGCTGATTGATACACTTGAATCAATAATCCACTAATGCTATGCATTCATCCATATTCACAATATATACCATACCGTATTTGATCAAAAAAACAATGGTGAGAGTTTCATTAGTTAAGGTTATTGGGAGATGAAAAATCAATACTTCGAGACTGGCTATGCTAATACTAATTACATGTGATTCTCTGGAATTCAAGAAATATGTAAAATTAGCGAACTTGTAAAAATGGTATGTTTGATATCATTTAAAATTTCTTGACTTATTACGTGGAAGCATATCCCGTGATACCGAGAATGCGTTATTACTTACACTCTTTTACTACCCAATTCTAACGCAAAGAATGGGGGAATGTCAGTTGCTTCAATTTAAATACGAATCATTGAGAGCATATTTTTTTTAATCTCTCATTCCGTTCATCAACTCGAGATACTTCCTCTTCCAGCTATCTTTCTCTACAACCACGCCGTCATGAATTTGAATCAATCTTTGGTTCTCTTCGCTCATCAGCTTAAGTTTCATCTCGAGATCTTGAAGAGTCTCATCATCTGCATTATTAGTTTTCAAGGCCTGTTGTTTCAGTCTATCATTTTCCACCTGTAAAATAGTGAGCCTGCTCTCAGCTTCACTGTTCCTCAGTTTCATGTTTTCAAGTTCTTTTTTCAATGAGCCAACGTCAGTTTGCTCCCTCTCTTCAATTTCATACTTCTGTCTCAGTTCATTTATCTCAACCGACTTCTCCGATAGCAACTTATTCAATTGCTGATTTTGCTCGCTGAGCCTATGGCATCGGGTTTTATTATCCTCACTTTCGTATTTAACAGTCTCATATTCCAAAGCCTTCATCCTCAACTCTTCAATCTGTTTATTTTTCTGCTGTACAGTCTGCGAAAGGCTTTGAATCTCACCTCTAAGCGATTCGATAGTTCTCTTTGTCTGTTCCAGCTCGCCCTTAACTAATTCCAGTTCTGTTTGCGAAACTTTCAAATTCGAGATATCCTTTACTTTTTCACTCAGAAGTTTATGGAGGTGCTCATTCTCAGTGGAGAGAGAACTCAATCTGACCTGAAGCTCATTAGCCTTGAATGTTTCAGCTTCTAACGTCCTGATTTTATCTTGTAAAGCGCCGATTTCGCCTATTCGTTCTTTTAGCATCTGACTCAGTCTTTGGTTTTCACCATCAGCTAATTGCAGTTTTGATTGAAGACCTGCTATAGTCAGCTCTCCTTTCTCCAGTTCTTTGCATTTATTTCTCCATGTGTCAGCTTCTTTGATAACGTCGTTTAAGAAAGATGTTTGCCGCTGGTTTTCCGAGGCAACAAGCTCGAGTTTCTGCTCGTAATCAGCAGCTTTTAAGCACTTCACCTCCAACTCCCTGATTAACAGGTTCAATTGCTCAACTTCTTTCTGTTTCTGTTCCAAGAGTTTCTTTGATTGTTCGAGCTCAGTGGTCATACCGGAAAAATTAGCGTCGGTCGAGGTTCGCTCTTTTTCTAATTCAGCGTATTTGATGCGTAACTCCTCAAATTCCTTGGATTTTGCTTCAAACATCCCTTGCAGCGATTCGAGCTCTTTTTGCTTTAAATCGAGGATAAATTGGGTTTCATTGAATTTTTCGACGTTTTTTTCAAGCTCTCTTATCGTAGCTTTGCTTTGCTCAATCTCTTTGGTTTTTTCTCCGAGTAAGAGATTGAGCTTTTCGTTTTGATTGGTCAAAAGTAGCAGGGAATTATCAAGATCTTTGAACTTTTCAATTTCGTTGTTCGCCTCATTCAAAAGAGTCTTTAGATCCGCAATTTCTTGACTATTACTTACGATGACACTCTCCAGACGTTTTTTATCGTCCATCGATCGCTGTAACTCATTCTCAAGTGCGATAAGTTGAGCAACTTTCTTCTGTTCAGAAACAATTTGCTCCCTCATTTGATCCAGCAGTGTGTCTGCGCGTTTCTTCTCATCGCTAAGCGCTGCAATTTGAGTCTTTTGGAATTCGAGCATCAGCAGCTGTTTCTCTAAATTCTGAATCTGATCCTTCAAGCGACTATTTTCTGAACTCTGCTCCTCGACAATATCAGTCAACCGCTCGTTCTCTTCAACTGCAATCCTTATCTCCTGTTCAAGAGTTTCTTTCTCGGCTGCTTGCTTTTCAAGCGCGATTGCCTTCGATTTCAAAAGTTCGATCTCCTTTTCTAAACTCTTGATTTTGTTAGTCAGGCTTCCTTTCACTGTCTGATCTGCCTCTAACTGCTCTTTGAGAGTCTGAAGACTCGATTTGTCTTCCTCAAATTTCTTCAGTTTTGCTAGGAGACCATTGTTACGTTCTTCAAGAAATGCGACAACGCTGTCCAGCCTCGATTTGTCATTAGTTAGCTGCACAAATTGCTGATTCAGATCGTTTATTTGCACTCTTAGCTCTTTATTTTGTGATTCAAAAGTCTCTAATTGCTCTAACTGCTCCTCCATTGCCTTATTTTCTTGCAAAAACACAGTAAACTTCTTTTCCAGTTCCTCTCGCGTAGCTTTCTCTTTGTAGCACTGGAGAGTCTGCTCCTTCAATTCATGCTCAAGACGCTCGATTTCCCTGAGGAAAATATTGTGTTTTGTATTATCAAACCCATTAAATTTTTCTCGTGAAGGGCCAAGCAACGAATCCTTATCAGACATTCTTTCAGACAGGTAGGAGACTTCAGTTTGGCCTAAATCTGAAGTTTTTTTCTGTTCAGAACCTCTAGTATAGAGAGCCTCAAGTTGTGAGTACTTAGTCCTCCAAGACTCGACTTCTCTGATTTTAGAAGCTGCCAAATTATTGCATTTTTCATAGTCTTGCTTAAGTACTTCATTCTCTCTCTTCAGGCAATAATTTTCAGTTTCCAATTTCTCAAAACTCTTCAGCTTTACTGTCAATTGAAGAATTTCATTCCTTAAAACCTCACTTAATTGCTCTTTCTCTCCAAGAAGTTTATTCAACCTTTCGTTTTCGTTAATAATCTCAAATGTCTTCGGATCCAAAACTGGTTTATCGATTTTCGAAAGAAATTTATCAGAACTCCGCTCTCCGAGTATCCCATGCAAAGGATTTTTATATTGGAGCTGTCGGCCGGGAACATCGGTATTTCCAGCAAACATGGGTTTATTTTGTGCTCTGGAAATAGAAATTCGATCGGCCCCGTATAATTTCTGCTTGATTTTCTCTTTTTCCAACTGTAATTTAGTCATCAGCGGTCTTTGCGTGTCATCATCGGGTTCGGTGAGCCATCTCTGGGATTCTGTCCCGTAGAAAGATTTTCCTTTGTGTATTGATGAAGGGTTCTCTTTTGAGAAGGAATGAACTAGATCTTGAAGGTTGTTATTTTTTGGTGAGTGGAATTCGAAGCGTTCGTGTTGGAGCTTTGAGGTGTTGCTGGCAGGACTTATCAAAGCTTTAAATTCTTTCAGAGTGTGACTGCTGCGGAAGGAATCAGCCCTTGAATTGTCTTGGGAAGTGCCGCTTAAGATATGGAAATAGCCATTACTTCCTAAATCGTGTGAATAACGTGTGCGACTGAGTATGCCGATGTCTTTGTCACTAGTGCGGGTTCCGGTTGACATTAAATCTACCGCAATAAATGATGAATAAAATGTTAATGGTCAGAATTTTAAAAAGTAATTTAAATTTGAACTCTCATGCGCAAGATAAATGTTCCCTTTGAGATTACGTTAGTGATTGGATTTTAGATTTTGGGTTGAGAGATAATTGTTAACAACTTCATAGACTTTTGTCAAATTATGAAGAGAACTGATGAACTGAAGTAAAATTTCGTCTTTGCACTTGTTTCTTATCAATGCTTGCTGGAACCACTTCTTGATCGTGAAAGGAAATGATATATTAATAATTGGTTTAGTCATTCCATCTCACGTTTTGAATCGTTTGCAGCTAATTTAAAACTATAGAAAAATTCAAACGAATCTGTAGCAAATATTGGACAAATTTTATGAGAATCGCAGAAAATGTTTTAACATTTTGACTATGCTAGTCCAACCTTCGTTTGAGTAATTCCGAAAAGTTAAGCCCTCAACGTTCATACACTCTGAATTCGAACAGCTAACGAAAAGATCTTACCAAATTGTTTAGAGCACATATGATACCCTGAAATGTCCCTGTATTTTTATTTCCCTTGTTATTTCAAGGTATCCCTTACAACATTTTTAACTCAACTCTCCACTCAAGTACTGATTATTCTCCTAACAGCAACATAGTTCTTGATGTAATCAACCTTGAACCCAAAAAAATTTGAAAGTTTCATAGAAAAAGTGTCATCCAGGACGCCCAACTTGTATGTATTGAGAGATAATCTGAGAATATTTTGAGGGTAAGAGATAGGTGGGATGCACAGAGATCAATTCAATTTATTTGGGTAATTATGCTTTCCAACGATATTAGAGCAATTCGATCCCTCGATTTTGCAACCTTTAGCACTGGGAACATTGCCTCCCATTCCATCATGTGCTATGCAAGAGTTCTCACATTTTAAGGGTCAAATGGAACAAATTCCTCAATGCTATTACAAAAAATTATTTGTGGATTAATCGAATTTTAGATGCTTCCAAAGAACCAAAATTACAATCTGAGCTGAAAAATTCTTGGGAATTTATAATTTAACCTTCTTAGCATCTAAATAAAAAAAAGTGTTGTGTGCGGACTTCAGAAGCAACTGAACTATCCAAGGACGATAATAAAGCAAATAGTTTGATTGAAGTTATAATAACATGCGTTCTCGAAGCTATTTGATCATTAATACCCGCTTGACGATAATTGCATTGGTTCTGCTGTTGCTCATGACCATTACGGGTTCTTTGCTGATGATTTACTCTGTGACAAATATCATAAGACAGGAACCAAACCATCAAAAGACCTTTACAACAATCATTTCAAACCCCAAAACGTATTACAGTGGACTCACTCTACTCATTTTCAGTCTTATCGCCGCGGTTTTACTGGTGTTTGCAGCAATATTAACCCACCATGCTGATGCAGAAGAAGAGAAACAGTCTTCTAGCGACAACTCGTCGAGTCGAGAGCAGAAAGTTGATGCGTCTGAAAATATTTTGATAAGTTAACTCCGTGAGTGCCAAGCGGTTTCCTTGAAAATAAAAATGAAACTTTGTTGGAATAAAATGCGCTATAAAAATGCTATTCAAGATCGAATATATCCCTTCACATTACTATCTATTATGCGATTTATATTGAAGTGCGTTATTTAAAATTAAACAAAGAATTTCAAACTTTTACAAATTTCAAACGTACCTAAATTCATACAGAAAACTCATCGAATAGGATAAAGGAATTTTAGCAAGATTTCTTGAATTAGAAAAACCTTTGTTAAAAAATTTGGGTGCTTTCCGAATATCTAAGCTTGCTAACTGACTAATGCATAATAACGCTTTAGACATATTTATATAACCAGAGTAGGCCTTTACCAAAATTGAAGATATCATCTTATTCAGTTAATATTAGATTTGAGGACTTTGCCTTGAGAAAAAAAAACCAACATATATAAATGCTGTGAAGGTTAGCATTGAAACAATTATATGGATGGTTTCCTATTAGAAAATCTATGGGTTTACAATTTAAGAAGATTTCTGCTACGTTTGAAGTGAGCCAGCATTGAGACTGAGCCTAAAATTCAAAGTTGTGAATCAAAAGATTGATTGTTATTCAGATTGAGAAAAAAAAGCAGGCCATCGATGATGAACGATTACATATGCTTCAGAATTGCGACTATTTCTCATCGGACCATCAGGCAATAAACTGCAATAGAAATGTTGTATTTCCCGCTTATTCTATAATGGAATATGCAAATATTGCAGTAGACTCATTCAATAAAAAAAACCCCAGATTAGGCTCATTTTACAGCATTATTTATATATATTTGAGCCTTGTCAAAGCGGAATCGTGTTTATATAATGTTTTTCTCCCTTGTCTCTGCATTAGAACAGAGTCAAGTAAACTTAGTCATATTCGAAGGGGAGGTTAAATTAGGAAGAATGAAAAAATCTCTAAAGATTGCATGTTAGTTATCCCCCAAACTTTTGAGTTTGAAAGTTACTTGCAATTTAGAGAGCGATGCAATGAGGATCACCTTTAAAATTTCTTTCAATTAACCTCCTTATTTTCTGATGAAACTAAATTTTTTATTTCTTCATTTTACTTGTCACCCTCAAAAAACCCAATAAATAACATGCACGCCATTTTGGCAACTTCCAAAGACCCTCAACGCTACATCCACGAAATCTTCCTCTGCACTTAGCAATAAACTACAATATGAATTGAGATCTCTGATCGAAAGCATCCCAAAGAAAAATGTTGAGGGAGCTTGTAGAATAATCTAGTTATTCACCCTTCTAGGTCTCTATCCTTCAGAAAATTTCTTACTCTCTTTATCAGCGCAGCGAGAGTCCAGAAATTAATTCCTTTAAATTTTTTGTTATTTAAAAACCAATTTAATAAAACTCATTTTTGCATATTTCTCTGTGGCACTCATTCAATCGCCATACATGGCTTCCTTTTACCACACATCTCTATGAAGAGAGACAAAAGAATCAATAAAATTAGTTGCACTGGCAAAAAAACTCCTTTTGAAAGCGTTCACCAAAAAAATTATTGAAAGTGCTTTTTAAAGCAAAGTCAGTAGATCACGGAAGCAAGAGATGTTTTATCTTGGGTTATGGACGCTCTTCCTTTGGAAATAGAAACTAAACTTCGATCAATAGTCTAAATTAAGCTCCGTATTCATTTATTTAAGCGTGCCAATAAAAAAAAAAGCGTCTTTAGGAACAGATTTCCCGCGTAATATTACTACTTTAAGAGATAAGCAGCCATTCTTAAAAAAAAGAGTCGCTTTTACGAGTCTTTGTATTCGGTGGCTCTACGCTTGAGTCAATAAGCCTTACGTTAACTCTTTGTGTGTATCTGTAACACCTTGAAATCGCTTGATGCCCCAAAAGTCTTCTTGGGACGTGGTCTCTGAGAGAGATTCTCCTTGGGTAACGATTGAATCACATATTTTTGAGGCCTCGAGTTGAATCTTCCGTTTTACTCACCAAATTCTAGGGCTCCATTTTTGCTATAATCATCCAACAGGGTTAGATCGGCTCCAATAACCTGTATTACGCTGTTATGCGATGCAGAGCCAAGTTAGCGGGTCAGGAGTGAATTGGAGCTTATAATACAGACTAATTCAAGTGATACTTGACTCAAAAAGATTCTGTGGGCTACTACCTCCGCGGCGATAGAGAAAAATACATTCAGGCTCTTGTAATACAAAGCAAGAAACCGAATTGAATGCCTTATGCCCTACGCTTCAAAATTAAACCGTTTTTCGATAAAACACAAGGATGCTAATTCCATAATCGCTGTTAGTAAGTTTAAATAAAGTTAAATCAAACTCCAGCAAGCATGGTCTTACCGATTTCCACTTAGATTTCTACCATACCTCTCTGTTCAGACATATTAACGACTAAGCGCTTGGCAGCATTTAAAATTGCATGCAATGAGAAAAATGATTCGATGTTAATTACGAACCCAATTAAAAAGTCTGCATGAACAGACCGCCGTAATTTTACAACAGAAATCAGTGATAAAAAGCCTAAACACCCATTTTGCACCTTTAGCACTCTCAAGGATCCATGTTAGCCTCTGCTAGCCTCTGTTAGCCTGAATTGAAATCTTTTGTATCATGAGTCTAAATTCTCAACAAAACCCTCTTAGGATGTGTGAAATAGCCATCCACTCCTCAGCTAGCAAGGTAATCTGTTTGATTCCACCATTTTTGTTGGTGTGATGCTACGCAACCAAAATTTCCGTTCTGAGGATACCCCTTGATTAAAGGATATGCTTTAAAAGTTATAATAATTCGTATAAAGACGTATAAAATCAGTAGGTATATAATCAGACGCAAAATCTTTGAATCTAATAAAAATCATCTAAATCAGAAAAAACAAAAGCATGAGTTCCGCATACGTCTTCTACTCAAGCAGCAAGACTGTCAAGATCCCTCAAGGCTCTGACAGCCCATACAAATCCGTTGTTCCTCTCCCACAACATAGAGTCTGGTTCGGTTTCCCGAATGGACACTGGATTCTGTATGATGCCGTCAAAGAGGCTGTTACCAAGGACGGTCAAATCAAGGGTGCTTCTGACAAGCACCTCACCTTGTTCAGAAGCCCAAAGGCCCTTGATGACAAAACTATCATCTACTCTGACCCTAATCTCTTCAAGCTCCAAGCCTTAAACACAGAAACTGGCGAATTCGACAAAACTTGGGAATTCGACGCTCCTACCTTCGAAGGCTTGCCAGAATCCGTCCGAAACAACGATACTAAGGTTGATTCGCATTACTGCCAATTCGAACTCCATCTCCTCACTAAAACCAAGATTGCTGGTATCCTTGAAAGAAAGGAAAATGCTCAAGGAGTCTTGGACTTCTTGGTCACTGCCTACCAACACGGCAAGAAGGACAGACTCGTCCAAGCCAGCCTTGCCACCCAGAGCAAGCCAATGAGCTTCGCCAATGGTAACGAAACCGACACCTTCATCCTCTATCCTCAAACCCAATACGAGAACTTGTCCCTTTATGTCTTGAACGTCAACAAACCAGACCAAGGTCTTCAATCCGTCACCATCAACACCAAGATGGACTGCACCCTCTACTACTTGTTCCCATGGAAGAACAACTCCATTGTCATGTTCGGAAACCCAGACGAAGGTGGTACTCCATACATGGTCACCCACGAGCTCGGCTCAGACAAGGCTGAAATCAACAAGATGAAGTGCAACCGCCACGAAGACACCACAATCTTGGACAACGTCTTGGCTGCTGATCCAGTTAAGAACAGAGTCCTCTTGAAGGATAACAACGGTAAATTCGGCTGCTCTGTTGCCGTCTGGAACGCCGCTCTCGACAAAGTCGAGTTCTCCAGAGAACAACCAACCAGAGTCAACGCTGTCAGCAGCACTGATGGTACTTACTTCGTTGAATTCGAGGGCGATTTCCTCATGAAGCCAAAGGAAGCTATTACCTTCACCTTCAACAGACTCGTCAGCAAGAAGATGTTCTTGCTCCACTTCATGAAGCAAGCCAAGTTCAAGGGAAAACCATTGATTGAGATCCACGGTAAGATCGACGTCCTTAGAGATGTTGCTTCCATGTTCTAAGGAGGCCTAAAATGCAGAGGGAGGAGAAAAAGAAGAGTTTTATAATAAGAAAGTAAATCTTAATACACATACACATTTGATATGATTTATCGTCACAACAAGTAAGAATTAAATATATCGTTGCGTTGGCCGTCAATAAAACGAATAGACTTTTGCGTTCTTATGCCTTATCCTCTCTCATGGAAAAAATAAAGTAATCTTCCTTACCAACCACAATTAGAGTAGAGATTTAGAAGCTTTCTATTGTTGAATCACCACCAACAAACAATTTGATAGGAAAAAAGGATAGCAAATAGAGAACATGCTGACATGATCACAGAAACAGCATGAGTAGCTTGGCTATAAAGATGTAAAAATGATATAATTTTCTCACAAATAATAATAAATCTTTGGCCTAGGCTATTATTCGTTGTAACCCTTCGCCAAAATATGATTCAGAGTCAAAATTCTCACAAAATTACCATGAATTCTTCCTGACTCTACTCTACTCGCTTTGAGATTCTAACCGAAATGTTTCTTCCTTATAGCCTTTGAAATTAATTGGGTCAACGAATGAATAATCGTCGTCCTCATGAAGAGGATGGTTTTCTGTAATTTCAGTAATTGGCAAAAACGTATCAGTACCTGACTCCTTTGGAGGCTGCATTTTGGATGGTTGTTTCCTCGTTGAAATCGTTGAAGGTTGCATATCGAGCTCAGGCATTGTCCCTTCTTCGGCTGTTGGACCTACCTCGATTACTGTTACTAAACGATTCTGCACAGGAGAGCGTCTCATCGGTATGTCAGGCTGAATTTCATTCAACTTTTGAGGGGGGTTTCTGCATCTTTCTTCACTGGGAAAATACGTGGAATCTCGGACAAACTGGGTAACCTGAGCAGTGAATTCGCTAGATGAGAATCTTTGTGAGTATGAAATAATCCTGATACTCTCCTGGATTTTGAAACTTTCTCCACATCGTCTATTCTTTTGAACAAGCTTGGCTTCATTTTCGATTTTGTAGAGAAAATTCCAGATTTTGTCTGAAGAATTTTCAGGTCAGGTACTTCTAGGATAATTTCATTCAACTTAGGCGGTTCTTCAACAATTTCATCAACTTGGCTGTTTGGATCGTCAATGTTAAAATTATTTTTCAGGTACTGTCCAACTTCCGATGTATTATTGTTATTATTAAGCTCTCGATCGAGCCTTTCGAGTGCTGCTTTCATTTCTGGATCAATCTTCTCGAGCAACTCTCCGTTGACGATACTATCTAATCCTGAAGACTGAGAGTGCTTGACCATGCGATATGAATTAAGCAATTTTAAGAATTTCAGCACGCTTTCAGCGTGAGGTTCTTTCTCAAATTCCTTTTTCTTGCTAGGATCCCTGAGCATATTGAACGGGTCATCAGGGTCGGCAGTCTGTTGAGGGGAAATACAAAGAGTTGGGGTATAACTGAGGAGCTCTATCTGGTGTGGATTGAGCAAAATTTCCTTTAGTTTGTCAAATTCTTTGAGTTTTTTCACTATCTGAATGACGTCGAGGTCCATCAGCGCCTTCGAGCGCGCTTTCAAATACATTGTTCTTTTTTTGCGGAGCGCTTCTTTGCAAGGGCAAATAAGGGACCGAATAAACTGTAGAAATGAGAGACGCAAGCTTTGCTTAGATGGCAGCAGACTCGCAAAAGTATCAGCATAGTTGAGTATAAATTTTTCGGTAGATTTTGCTTTGGAAGTTGCCAGGTCTGAATTGACTCGCTTGATATTCTTAGAAACCACTTTTGCTAGGGGCTCAATTGCAGGAGGTTTATCTTTATCTTGATCTTGATCTTCTATTTTTTCAAACTCATAGACGTCATCCGCAAAGTCTTTATAGTAGCGGTACTCAGCATACACAGCTACGATAATACCGAAAATCGCAATCAATGCGTTCAAAAAACCTCCGACTGAAGACAGCACATTTATCACTTTGGGATAGGTCCTGGTAATCTGTGTCGTGAAGTAGTTCTTCCTGAAGAATAACGATAGCAACTTGTCTCCGTCCAAAGAGACCTGCTGCTCTCTTGAACGCTGATTGTAAGTTATGGTTCTCTTGTGATCCAAGCGTCTGTATGAGGCCCAGCTAACCAAGTCAGTGTCAGTTTGAATATTTTGTTCTTGGATATACAGATCAACACTTTTGCGGAAGGCTTGTGGAGTAAGCGTCCAATCCTCGTTTATTAAATACCTTTTTACGGAACTCGTGTAGTTGTCTAATGTTAGCACATCACTTGAAAAAAACAAATGAACTCTGATACCCTGAGACAGAGCACTGTCTATAGATTCAGAAGGAAGACAAGTTATGTTAAAATTATTAACTTGAGTAGTGGTGTTGGTGCATTTGCTCACTTGAAGTTTGATAAATGTGTAGTTATCGGCGATATAGCTTCCGGCTATGGAATAAGAACGTGCGCTTGGACAAAAAGCGTTTGATAAACCGTACTTAGTGTAACTTTCTTCGAATCCTTGAAAATAGTCTTTTGTGCAGATTTCCAAGGGAATTGAGATGTATTTTCGAGTTTGGCTTCCATCAGCATTACGGATAAACGAACCGATCTCGAGGGTGAATTTTACAATCTGTTGATCTAGAGGCATGTCTTGGTCTATTTTCATTGCAAATATGAAATTTGACGAATTGAGCTCTAGAGGCCCAGGATCGTCGCTGAAATTGGTATCCGTGGTGAAGACACCGGCATCCCTATTCGCCATTGACACCAATTGAGTTACAAGCTGGTAGAGAACAATTGCGATAGCTACGGATGTGAGGAATCCTCCCAATCCTGTCTTAAAAAATATTCGTCGTTTCAGGTTGAGACGAAGTGGAAGTCGGAAAGCGTCCATGTATGAAACATATCGCTCAAAAGAGTGAGAAAATTTATCTATAAAGTTGAGATCGGAATAATGTGACATCGTGCAATAAATATTAATGGATCATGCGAAACTCTAATTAACATAGCAATAATTTTAAGTCAATGTGTACCAATTTTGGTGTTATCCATAAAGGTTTAATTTTTTTTTTAAAGTTAGCTTTTACTGTATAGGATCAAGATAATTCAGATAGAGAGAAAGACCACGAATGAAAGTGATGATATTCACTTTAATCTCGGGACTGAATGCACGATTTTCAATATTTCTTAGAGAGAGAGAACAAATGTGGCAAATGAAGATTGGTTTAGGATTGCAATATACACTCATTTTCGGTAATCAAACTAATTTTCTCATGACTTCGAGAAAAATTGTAAAACTAACTCTTTTTTTTAATTAAAGGCTGGATAAGCTCGGCAAGTCATGTCCGCTTCTCTGTGTAAGCAAAAATGTTAGAAATATTCAATAGTTCTCTTGATAGAACACCAAAGAGCCTTAATCCATTTCATTTTTGTATTTCTTAGTCTCGATTTTTGTTGTAAAGGGTGGTCTGGATTCCTTCTATATAATACAAAGAGTTTATTTCAAGATTGAGTTTTAATGTTTATTTGGATATACTACCATTCGAACTTAGGAAATTTTCTCAAAGCTCGTATTAATTAATAGTTTTGCTAATTCAAATACGGTTTGATTAATTCTCACTGCTATTTAACGCCATCTTGATCGCCAAATTAGAGATAAATTAGAGTTACAGAAACTCGTAATTTCAAATTTCAATTCGATGATACATTTACAATATATTTTTGTTTCAAATATACTCCAGCATTTTCTCTCCTTTTTCAATACCTTTTGACTATTTTTTGATTTCTAATTGCGTTTCCAAGTTCTGAATTCTACTCAATACTTGTTCAAAAACCCAATACAATTTTCGATTCAAAGTTTTTTTAATAATTTATAGGCTTTTAGTCTGATAAAACAATTAATTATAATTAGTAGTCAATCGTAAATTTTCATTAATTTGAATTAATTTCTCTCTTCAATTACTATGCTACTCCCTTTTTTTTTTGAAAAATATATGAGAAAACAAACCTTTTTCTTTGAACCAAGTATGATAGAAAATTTACTTCAGTGTAGTGTTTTTCAATCATTATTTAACAATGCTGTGAATTAATTGCAGTGAGGAGCTAGCATTACAAAACCATAGTAATTGATTCCTAGAGCAGACTCGCTTTGGATAGATATAAATGGCTCAACTTAGAAGCTCTACCATTAATAATTTCCATCTAAATACGAGTGTGAGATTTCTGTGGTAATTTAACTATAAGTTAATTTTCTAACTTCTGAAACACATTCGATCGTACTTTCAGTTCCTACTGTGATCATTCGTTGAGTGTATTTATACAGATATTTTGAGGCTTCGAAAGAAATACTGCCCAGATATTTTCAGTGTTGTTTTCGAATATGTTAAAATCTCTACAACGACCAAAATTTGACAATTAGAGCTCGAATTTGAGTGAAGCAGAATGAGGGTTTTTCTTATTAATTTTCAAAATTGTTAACAAATCTCAATTAAGACCTTATTATGTTAGATATGGTTCGCTTTTTGTCTTCCCAAAGATTTACAATATAAATAATTTGTTTGTCGGAACAAGAAGTTCAGCCTTGTCTATCTATACCTCTAAATCTTAATCTACTAAGATGTTGGAATTATAACAAAAGATTTGGAATCAGATCGTGAAATTCATCCTGAAAAACGAGATGCTTGAGTTCCTTGAAAATTTCACACCTTGCACGATTCTCATGATAAAAGAATTACCTTAAGTTTCTGATAATTGTGAAAAAACTATTGAAATTCGAACCTTCCCAGAGATCGAGACGTTACATTAATATTTTCTTAATAAAATGGTTAGATCTTTGAGGGAGAATAGAATTGATCACATTTATTGTCTAATTGGAAATAAGAATTTTACATTTCTAAATGGCAAGAGGAAGACTTCTATAAATTTTGGAAGGTAAAATGCATTTTCAATACTCTCGAAAAATTGAAGCTGAAACTATATGCAACCTGATTATAATAAGAACTAGAAGTATTTATTTGAATGTTTTTAGGCCAAGCCTGATTCTTTAAACTTGAAGCCCCTTCATTACCAATCCAGTTGCCTTTCATATCTAGGGTTTTTAGGTTAATCCAACTTATATTCTGACTCAATGCAGTAGTTCCTTCATCACCAATCGAGTTAAATCTCAAATTTAGTGTTCGTAGGTTAGTCCAAGTTGTATTGTGACTCAATGCAGTAGCTCCTTTATCACCAATAGAGTTGCTGCCCAAATTTAACGTTTGTAGGTTAATCCAAGTTGTGTTGAGTCCAATGATGCCCGCATGCAATGCATTATATCTGTTATCGGATAATGGCAATACTAAAACACTTTTTGATTCATTATACTTGAGGCATTGCAGTAATGCCCGCTCAAATCTTGCTCCTGGCAGATCAATTTCTTCCAGACTCTTCGAAGTGATGTCTTCTATGGCTTTGAGAGCATCAGTTGCTTCTAGGACAGCTAGGATGTATCCTAAGTAGAGACACTTGAGAGCTTTCCAAGTCCCATTAATACATAAAGAGATTACAGTCTGCTTTTCATTGATCTTATTGGAACGCAAATCGAGCCTTGTGAGTTTCTCCCAAGTATTATTTGTACTTATCGTTCTCGCCCCTTCGTCTTCTATCTCATTCCGATACAAATTGAGAATCTCTAAATTCACCCAAATTTTGCACTTTCCAATTTCAATGGCTCCTATGTTACCAATTTTATTCGAAGCAAGCTCAAGTTTTTTGAGATTCTTCCAACTGTGATTATTTGCCACTTTTATCGCCGTTTTATCTCCGATCTGAGTCTCTGCAAGATTCAATTCTTCTAGATGAGGCCATGACTGGTTGTCTCCGATCGCTTCGCCACCTTCTTCTTCAATAGCGTTTCTTGAGAGATCAAGCTTCCGTAAATTGCTCCAATACGTATTGCTTGCTATAATTCGAGCGTGAATGGGAGCCAGTTTTTCATCAATGACACTGATTTCTCTTACATCATTAAATCCTTCGGGGTTGTTTGGAAATAACTTGTTAAGTAAATTTCCTTGAAAAGCTCCATAATCTCCTCTCTTTTGAAGTATAACTATATTTTTATCAGATAGTTTATCACTGCTACTGACTATTACTCCCTGTAAATTCAAACCTTTATTATTAGCTCCTCTGATGGTAATCGTTGGGGCAGACAAAACAGTAGTCGTAGGAAGTTGTTCAAAATATACAACACCTGTATTTTTGGAGAAGTAAGCGACTCGATTTGCTGAATGATCGAATGAAATTTTAGAATACCGACCTTTGAACTTCTTTTCTTTCGAAGGAATTTCGAGGACAGTCTGCGCAACGGAAACGTCCAGAAGAACTCGATTGTCTTCTATGGCTAAGAATCTTTTCCTAATCAATTGTATGGAAGAATGGCCCAATTGTCCAGAAGCCAACGATTTTATGTGATGTCCTCTTACAGTATCTACAACACCAATAGATTCATCAACACTAATAGATTCATCGTATCTCCCCGATACTATTATTTGTTGTCCATCTGAACTAAAGTAAGTATCACATCGTTTTAGTTTTCGAATTGACTTCCCTGTAATACAGACAAGTTTACAGTTCGCCTTTGAGTGCCCGACAAAGTAACAGATCTGAAATTCCAAATAATTCCCCCACTAATCAAATTTAACTGAGTATATTACATGAGTGGCAAATGAAAATTAGGATGAGCGACTTTGTTTTGTGAAAATAAGTTGTTATATTTTAGCATATATGTTTGTATATTGCTTGTCTATTTGCTGTAAGAATGGATCACTTTGTAACTGCACTTCGAAGAAGAAGAGTAAACCTAATTGGATTTTCTCACCAACAGCTGAATGAAAGAGTTGCTTGATTGTGATCATATTGCTTTAGATTGATCTCAGTTGTGCCTCATTCTTCCTTCCTAAGGATCCATTCCATTGATGTGGTGTACCGTCTTCTTTCTTTCTATCCCGTATTTTCTATCGGATCCAATGGCCTTCAGAAAAAAGAGATCAAGAACTTTCGCACCTCAATTTCGAGAGATATCATTGCTTTGAAGCTGTTGAATAGCATCATTTTCAATTGAGTATGAGTTCACTTCGTCGTTGAACACTGGATCATGACTGTCAGCCTGCCATATCTAGTCCAGGATGAATAAGACATCAATTCATCTGAATCAAAAGCCGTGCATTCTACTTTTCTTGACACGCAGAAATTTTATGGATCCTCAATCGGAGAAGTTATCTATCCTATCGCATCCGGAAAGAGGGTATGCCTTATGTTTTTAGCGAATTCATGTCGTCTGTATTATAGTTCATACTCTTTTTTTCTACTTCCTGATTTTAATCAGTGTAAACAAATTTTCGGTAGTCCTAACTGCTCTCAGGACTTTCTTAATCCTGATTTCATTGAACGCATTGTTTTCAGTTTGCTAGGCCTTTGTATCGCTCGGTTTTTTACTTTTCTTCTGTTTTTTCGTCAGGAGAGTCGCTCATGTGAACCACATAGCTATCTGACGGATTATGGAGTTTTTTGGCATTTATCAAATAATGACATCAGATCTTGTTCTGTTCGGCTATTCAGAGGCTCTTCGAAATAAGAAGTTTTTTTCATTCAGTATACCAATTAGGAACCCCTTCAGATATTCTATCTCATAAATGTCTTTCTTTTAAAAAAAATGCATTTTGAGAGCATTTTTGTATTCTAATGAATTGATGATCGATTATGTAGTGAAAGGACTCTTATAATCGAAAAGATGGGTTCGTATTTTTGTGAAAAAGAAAACTTAAGAAAATTGCTAATAAGAGTAATTCTATGTTTTTCTGGTTTGATTGGGTTTTCCCTCACTATGATACTGTTTTCAGACAAGAAGAATGCATGATGATACTCTCAAAAGCTCTGTGCTAATGATTCAACTATGTTGTCCATTGGTTTATAGTTTGACAGCTCTAATCAAAGTGAGATTTCTTACTTACGATAAGTACGAATGAGAACAAAAATATTCAGGCGGAAGGGTGATTAGAACTCCTGAGGTCAGGATTATTAACCTAATTCACAGAGTCATTATCTGAATTGTGCTGCTTGGCCGACATTCTTGAGAGTAATTCTTTTCTCTGGGGTCCTTTTCGTTTCACTTTTGTCTAGATGAAGCACACTGAATATGCAGAGTCTATATGATTTTGAATGACGATCATGTATTTTAAAATAGGTAATTTACTCCCATCTGACGTGTTTCCAGCATAAAGCACTTTTCCTGTTTTGAAGTCCAACAGTTTTACTGTTTTATCATCCGAAGCACTCGCGAGCTTATCGCCGCTTGGACTCCATCGCACACAGTTAATAGATCCTATTCAAACGATAAATCTTTGTTTAAAACAAATCCAAATTATTACCTGAGTGAAGGTCATCAAAGGCTTTGATAATCTTCGATTCTCGCTTATCAAATATCTTGATATTCTGGTCTTGGCCACCAGAAGCCAATAGATTCCCATCGCTTTGGCATACATCAATCCAGAATGTCCAATCTTAACAGAATAAATATTATCAAGTTTAAATAATGAAATGAAGAGAAGTGAAGGTAAAAGTCATGAAATTAATCTCCCGATTTATTTGAAGAAAAGAGAAAGATTGTCCTTCTCCCCGAAATTTATTGGAAACCAATCATGCATTAAGCGAAAAATTTGAATTCTAAGAAGAGAAAAAACAAAATATAA